>Ga0075752_104_pt1 | contig 47119 bp, 66 predicted proteins | sample RifGroB1_FD_67819 | JGI IMG/M metagenome (GOLD analysis project Ga0075752, IMG submission 67819) | Microgenomates (Amesbacteria) bacterium GW2011_GWB1_48_13
ATCCACAAGTGAAGTTTAGTCTGTCCGAGAGCGATGGCAACGCCTTTATGATTATCGGCGGTGTTCGCAAGGCGATGCGCCGAGCTGGGGTCCCGAAGGAGGAAATAGAGGCTTTTAGCATAGAGGCACAATGCGGCGATTACGACCACCTACTGCAAACCGTGATGAAAACGGTGGAAACGGATTAAAAACTCACCCCCTAATCTCAACGAGGACGAACGTAAGAGGGAAGGTTGAGGCTAGGACATGAGGGAATTTTGAAAAAGATTCAAGTCGAGCATCTTTGCCCAGTCCCGGAGTGCGAGGCGAGCCTTCCGACCGCCGGCCGTCTTTACTCACACCTGCGGGATCATGGGTACGCGATAGACCGAGCGCATATCCAGTACCTAGCGGCGCTGGCGATTGAAAGGATGGCGGTGCCAATAGCCGGATAGCTCCGGCAGAAAGAGAAAGATAATGGGCTATAAAAACGCTCCAACTGTTACCCCCCGAATAGACGACGTTGTGCGCTGGCACGATGGCAACGAGGTAACGGTGACGCACCTCAAAGATCCGCCCTTGCATACAGAGAATTGCCAGATCATCAACTGTCAGTTCGACGACGAGTTTTACCTGAACGAGCCGGAAAGCATGGAGATCGTCAGGGATGCAGACGGCAAGGAATACGATCCTCAATAACGCTTTCTCCTTGGGTTCCCATCTCCTTACCAAGGGAAACGGTGCTGGGTAGCGCCCTCACGGGGGTTCCGTAAAGACCCCTAAAGATTTTTGTTGACAGCCTCAAAATAAGGTGTTATACGGCGTTAAACGCTCAAATGGGACCCCGTACAACATGCCGTGGCTGCAATGGCCCGATAACCCCTAAAAAGGGCAAAAAATATTGTTCCGACTATTGTCGATTGACAGCTTATTGGGTGCGGAAGCTTGCAAAATCCAAGAAGGAGAACAGGTGAAGCCACTACCCGAGGGAGACCCTAACAGGCCGGTCCGTCACTGGAGCTGGAAAGCAGCTTGGGAGGCCGAGAGAATGCGCCGGGCACGAGAAAGGCGGCAACTCCTCCATGCTCAGCGCCACCGGGGCATCGGTCAAGGGGTGCCGTTTTTCTCTCCAATCCATCGGTTACTCTTCCTCTCTGTTGTCAAAATGCAGCGTGCCCACCCTTGGCCGTGGCGTAAGAGGAAAATCCATTGACGGAGGTAAACTGCTATGAGCAGAAAACACCCTGAACCTGATAGCGATAGGCTGGGTCTGATCGTTCTTATCTTAGCGGTCTGCGTGATCGCTCTTTATGGTGGCCTAGCGTTGATAGGAAACCTCCGCTGGCTCCGACCCGAAGTAAGAACCAGGCAGAGTTACGCCGCCGCAAGGCAGGACTGCCAAGAGAAACACGGGTTTGTCGGGGCGGAATACGAAGGCTGCATGAGCAAGGCGCGAAAGCTGGCTTGGAGGTAGGCAATGAGAAAACGTAAATGGACTCTCCGTAAGCTCTTCCGGTCCGTCGCAAGCCGGTTGCCTGTCCATCTGCGTCTATTGCTCGGGATCAAACTGAGAAGGGTGAAGAAAAAGGAGGCAGGAAATGGAAACCTTTAGCATGATAGCCGCCCTTCTCGGCCTCTGGTTTGGCGCAGTAGTAGTTGTTAGTTGGATTTTCTGTCAGTGGGCAAAGGCTCAGGAAGAGCAACCGATTGAGTTGAAAGAGGAGTGGGTGGTAGATGAAATCAAAACTTAAACTTTTCGTTTGGACAGAATTTAGCCCTGACTACACTAGCGGTCTAGCATTTGCTATTGCCAAAGATGAACCTGAAGCCCGCAAACTTGTTGAAGCGTTTCGTGGCTACGAAGTTTTTGAGTGGGGAAACCTTGTCATATATCCGATCAACCATAAGATCGCTCGGTGTGTCAGTGGAGGAGGATAATGAATAAGCAAACCAGGGTTGACCTTTACGGGATGCTGATTTCAGGGGCGATATTGGCGTTACTCTTACTGGCGATATAGGAGGGGATATGGCAGAAGAACAAAAACCGCAAGCACCGATTCAGAGAACCGCGCGCGAGATCACTACAGGCGTGGACGCTAAAGCGCCGACGCTCTCGCTCCAGCCAAGGAACTTCGCAGAGCTTTGGGACTTCGCCAAGATGATCGCAGACACTGATTTTGTGCCGCTCGCGCTGAGAGGCAAGCCTGGCTCTGTGATCGCGGCCATTCAGTACGGAAATGAGGTAGGACTCCCGCCTATGACGTCGCTCCGATGGATCGCAGTTATAAACGGCGTGCCGTCTTTGTGGGGTGATGGGTATTGGATGTTGATTCGATCCCATCCGCTTTGTCAGAGCGCCAAGGAACTACCGCCCGACGAGGCATTGGCCAAGGGGTACGGCGAATGCACGATTCATCGTCGCGGGGATTCTGAGCCTACCGTGCGGCGCTACACTATAGCAATGGCGGAGAAGGCCGGACTATGGGGAGGGAAGGGCTCCACGCCAGAGAAAAAGCAATACTCCCCTTGGTTCACTAACCCTGGCCGTATGCTTCAGATGAGGGCTCGCGCCCTATGCGGACGGGATACCATCCCGGAGGCGACAGGTCCGCTCTACATGCGCGAGGAGGTCGAAGACTTTGAAGCGATTGAGACCACAGCAACCGAGGTCAAAGAAGAACCGCTCAAGATCCCGCAGGCGGTAAAGGATGAGACCAATGAGCAGACTCAGCCGAATCCTGTGGAGACTCCAGTATCGAGCGGAGACGGCAGCTTATCATCTGAAAGTGCTGAATCTCAACCTCAAGGAACTGGCACGCCTCCTGCGCCAAGTGGAGCGGGACAATCAGGGGAAAAGCCTACGGAGAAAGTCAAGGCGGAAGGAACGAAAGAAAAAACTCCTATCTCGTCCCGGGAATGGATAGCCAACATCACAGACTGGCTGGAGAACCGAGCGACCACTGACGAGATCCTCGCCACGGAGAACTATGCCTCGCAGAACATGCGGGGGCTGACGGGCGCCCAGCAACTGGAGGTCTGCAAAATCTGGAACAACCGGCGGAAGCAGATCGTGAAGGAAAGAGAGGCAGCTAAGGCCAGTGAATCCTCCTGACTTCACCTACGACGACGACGTCCATATTTACAAGCTAGGTGGCAAGAAGCTCTGGGGCGTAACTGAGGTTTTGGATCAATGCGGACTGATATCCGAGTTTGCCAAATCCGAGACCGCAGCGCTCAGAGGTTCGCTTGTCCATCGGGCCTGCCACTTTCTGCTATTGGGCAAGCTCGATTGGTCTTCAGTAGATCCCCGTATCCTGGGCTATGTGCTGGCCTATCAGAAATTTTTAGAGGAGAACCCTGTTGAGCCGGTGGAGGTCGAGGCTTGCCACTATCACGGGGATTATTTATATGCTGGCACCCTTGATGCCCTAGTGAAACACCAGAAGCTAGGGCTGTTTCTTTATGATCTAAAGACAGGCTCGCCAGCGAAGTATCACGCAATTCAAACAGCCGCGTATGCCGGCTTTTTCCCTGGCCTTATCAAGCGGGCAACGCTGTTTCTCTCCGACGATGAACGGTACAACCTGCGGTTTCACAATGACCGAAGCGATTGGCCGGATTTTATTAGCTGTCTAAACGTGGTGAGACTAAGAGAGGCGGCATGAAGGCAAAACAAAAACCACGACATAAAAAGGCGCGTACTAAAACTGCTAGGTGTCCGCACCAATGGATTTTAAAGGAAGGGAAAATCGTAATCGAGCTAAAGGCGAAGGAGTTGCAAGCTCAAAATTGCGTCCCGACGATGTTCGAATGATTCGGCATCTAGTGGCTAACGGGACTTCTCAAGCGCGAGCAGCTAGAAACTTTAACGTCACTCCGCAGGCGGTGAACTACATTGTTAAAGAAAAAACATGGAGGCATATACAAGATGGAAATCTCCACGATTGAGGTTGAAGCAAAATCGCTTATAGGTCAAGCGAGTTTTGAAATTCAAAATCCTGACGCATACACACACGCAGGTAGTCTCTGGAACGCTATCAAAGAAATGCGCGCGAAGGTTGCGGAAGTTTTTGATCCTATCATTGAGAAGGCCCACAAGGCTCACAAGGAAGCCGTTGCTCAAAAGAAAAAATTCGATGAACCGTTGGATCAAGCGCAACGCACATTGAAGCAAGGCTTGATTCGTTATGACGAAGAAGAGAAGCGCAAGGCCGAGAAAAAGCGTTTGGAGCTAGAAGCCATCGAAAGAAAGAAAGCCGAGGACGAGGCCCTGGAGGTTGCGGAGTTGTTAGAACAGGTCGGGGACAAAGAGGCCGCTGAGGAGTTGCTTTCCAAGCCTGTGGAACCGGCGCCGGTGGCGGTGCAGAAGGCGACGCCGAAGATTACGGGATTCAGTTCTGCGACCCACTGGTATGCGGCCATTACCGACCTGAAAGCCTATCTCCAAGCGATAGTGAATGGTGCTGTTCCCCTCAATGGAGCCTTGGGTATTAGCGAGCATAAGGACGCAGCCGGATGCTACGGGTGTTCCTATTTGACACAGCGAGTCGGGACGGACAAAGAGGCGCTGCAAATCCCAGGCGTGAAGGTGTGGAGCAAGAAGGTGTAGCATGCAAGAAAAAACGATCAAATCGGTCTTAAAGAAAAAGCTGGACGACTGGTTGGAGCATGTGAGCGTTGAACTTCTCCGGGACCAGATTCGCCGTGATGCCATTTGCACAGGCGGGGCAATCACTTCCCTATTGGTAGGCGAACAACCCAACGACTTCGATATCTACTTCAAGACGAGGGAGACCACGAAGGCCGTTGCCGAATATTACGTCGATCACTTCAAAGAAAATCCGCCAAGCAGTTTCAAGGATGATCCTGCCCGATTGGTGGCTATCACTGTCCGGGAAGAACTCGATCGCATCAAGGTCGTCGTGAAATCACAGGGCGTCGCCAGTGAATCCGGGACCAAAGACTACCAGTATTTTGAAGGGTTGGACGATCCTTCTGAACCGGAAGCATTCGTTGAGCAGATAGCCAAGGATAAAGAGGAGGCCGATAAGAAGCCGGAGAAGAAAAAGTACCGCCCGGTTTTCCTCACTACGAATGCAATCACGCTATCGGACAAAATCCAGCTTATCATCCGGTTTTTTGGGTCGGTGGAGGAGATCCACGACAACTACGACTTCATCCATTGCACCTGTTCTTGGCAAGCGGAGACCGGGGAATTGCGGCTTCCCAACGCGGCGCTCGTCTCGCTCATCAACAAGCGGCTCAAATACAAAACGTCGAAGTACCCGCTCTGTTCGATCATCCGCACCCGGAAGTTTCTCAAACGTGGCTGGCACATCGACGCCGGACAGTACCTCAAGATGGCTTGGGACCTGAATCAGTTGGACCTGACCGACATGGCGGTTCTGGAGGATCAGCTCACGGGAGTGGATTCTGCCTACTTTTATGAGGTCATTAGGTTGCTGGAAGAAGGGAAAAAGGCTGGCAAAGAGATCGACTCCACGTACCTGATGGAAGTCGTGGACAAGATTTTTGGATAGAAAGGAGGTAAGGCCAATGGAAAACGAGAAACCCGAAAGACCGGAACCGGAAGGCGACACGCAGCAAGCGCCGTCCAAGGAACCGGAAGAGCAGAATGGCAGCCAGGAGCCGCAGTCGGAACCGCCCCAGCCGGAGACCCCGGCCGCGGCGTAGCAAGGGGCATAGGCTCCCTGCGGTGGGACCCCCGGCCCCTGGTGATCCTGGGGGCCGGGGGATAGATTCAACCATTGGAAAAAACATGATCCGCATATCCGATAATCTCGCGCTGCCCTTGGAGGCCGTCACTCAAACCTTTGGGATTTTGGCGGTCAGGGGCGCAGGTAAAAGTAATTGCGCCGCTGTCATGGCCGAGCAGATGTTCATGGCCGAGCTTCCTTTCGTAGTTGTGGATCCCGTGGGCTCATGGTGGGGGCTCAGGGCTTCGTCCGATTCTCATCGCGTAGGACTCGCCATTCCCATTTTTGGCGGCCGGCATGGCGACGTTCCCCTCGAGCGCACTGGCGGGCAGGTGATTGCGGACCTTGTGGCTGATGAACGGCTTTCCTGCGTACTGGATTGTTCCGAGTTCAGTGAAGGCGATAAAATCCGCTTCCTCATCGACTTTGCCGAACGGCTCTACCGCCGCAACCAGGACCCCCTTCATTTGTTCCTGGAAGAGGCCGACGACTACATTCCGCAACGGCCCTTTCGGGAGCAGGCGCGGTTACTCCGGGCTTTTGAGAACATCGTCCGGCGTGGGCGAGCTCGGGGCCTCGGCATCACCATGATTACGCAGCGGTCGGCAGCCCTGAACAAAAATGTGCTGACTCAAATCGAAACGCTGATTGTTCTACGGACTACCAGCCCGCAAGACCGCAAGGCAATCGAGGGTTGGGTGGAATATCACGGACAAGCCAAAACGCTCTTGGAGTCCCTGCCTGGCCTTGAGGATGGCGAGGCGTGGGTATGGTCTCCCTCTTGGCTCAAAACCCTAAAGCGCGTGAAGATCCTCCGACGCCTGAGCTTTGACAGCGCCGCGACACCAAAGGAGGTCCATGGGAAGCGGCCACCCGCGACGCTGGCCGACGTGGATCTAGGGACGATCCAGAAGCGCATGGTGGCCACAATCGAGCGAGCCAAAGCAGAGGATCCCAGAGAGCTTCGTGCCCGGATTGCCGAGTTGGAGCGAGAAGCAAAGAACAGGCCACAAGCCGAGCCTGAAATCATTGAGGTCCCCATCCTTAACGCCAAAGACCTGCAGCAGCTTGAGGATTTCCGGTTAGCCACAGACCGCTGGGGCGAGATGGCCACGACTGTCACTACCACCCTGACACGGCTCATAAGCCTCGTGGAAAATCATCCCAGACCAGCCGTCCCAAACCGTCCCAATTTGGCCCAAATCGCCCCATTGCCGAGCCCGCCACCCCGGAAGGCATCTACCTCAAGCCAGCGGTCAAACGGCCCAGAGGAGGGCCTGGACCGCGGAGGGCTGCGGGTTTTGGAGACAATAACGATGTTGAACCACCGGCAGCTTCCAGTGGATCGGGAGGCCGTAGCACGATGGATGGGGATACACCCGAATGGGAGTCGATACCTGCGAGCTCTCGCTACTCTACGAGCCGAGGGTTATCTTGAACACTTCTCTATTCTGAAAATGAGTCCGGCCTGCAGCAACTTCTATGAGAGAGGAGACGATGGCGCACTGAGCGCCCTCAAAGAGCCATTCAAGCAACGAGTATTCAGAGAGGTTCTGGCCGCCAAGGGGCCTTTGACCCGTGAGACCTTGGCTGAGCGCCTCGGGATTCATCCGAACGGTAGCCGCTATCTTCGGGCTTTGGCCTGGCTCCGGCAGATGCACCTGATTCCCGAGCGAGGGTCTATTGTCCCCACGGAAGGAGTTTACCGATGATGTTCATAGGTATCGACCCTGGCCTTGATGGAGCCTTAGCCGGCTTGGCCGATAGCGGGGAGCCGTGGTTGTTCGATACTCCCACGCTGACCGTAGCAGGGGCAAAGAGCCGCCGTGATTACGATATCCCTCAGATGCGTAACTATTTGATGAGGGCACTCGCTGGACCATCATCGAATTGCCGAGTGGGTATCGAGTCCATCCATTCCATGCCGAAACAGGGGATTTCTTCGACCTTCAACTTCGGCAAGGGCTTCGGGATCTGGTTAGGCTTGGTAGTTGCTCTCAGGATGCCCTACGAATTAATTACTCCACAAATATGGAAAAAACACTTTTATCTTCGTGGGAGTGATAAAGAAGCTTCAAGGCTTAAAGCGTCTCAACTGTTTCCCTCTAGTGATCTTACTTTAAAGAAACATCATGGGAGAGCCGAAGCATTACTTATAGCTGAATATTGTCGTTGGCGGTACAATGAAGAACGCTAAAAAAGTTATTGGACAAAACTAAAAACCATTCGTAGAGCGTGTGTGCGATGCGGGAAATATCGTCAACCCGATTCCATAGGCTCTGATCTTTGTCATGCTTGTAAACAAGCAGAATGGCGATCAGAAAATCCAGGAATAGGATGAAAACAAAATTAGATTATATATTACTGGACAATCTTAAACGGTCCGGTAACTGGTTTGTTCGCACCGATACCAATGAAAAAAGTTATGGAGATTTCCAAGTCGCGCCGAATGGAAAATGGAATAAATGCCCTAAGTGGGGAGAGCAAACTAAAGCCGACTGTACGAGCGGCGGATTTTTCGGGCAAGCCCCGGATGGGTGGGGATACGCCCATCCAGGTAATAGATTTACATTTTGCCAGACCAGGGGAAAACGGATTATCGTCGCAGCGGATAAAGTCAAGGTTCCAGAATTTATGGTCCTGTACGAGGATCAGGAAGCTTATGATGCTCTGGAATATGTTTGTCCCGATTTTCGGGGATCTTTGCCCATTTGCGCTCGGTCAGGAATCTTTCTCACCCTACCGGCGCTAAAAGAAGCAGGCTACGTGCGGGTTAACCAGGGGGCTACTCTCACCCTACCGGCGCTGGAGAAGGCAGGCGATGTGCGGGTTAACCAGGGGGCTACTCTCACCCTACCGGCGCTGGAGAAGGCAGGCGATGTGTGGGTTAACCAGGGGGCGAAAATAGATGCACCGAAATTGAAGCCCGGTCCCTTGAGGACGTGAGGAAGGAGATGGGATGAGCCATGAATGTCCAGATTGTTACTCACTCTGTTTCTGTAGGGGAGACATGGATGATTGCATGTTAAATTCAGACGACGCAGTTGATAACTGCGAACATTACAAACAATGCGAGAGGGAACTGGAGGATTTTGAAGAAGATTGGTGTATCGAAGATGAAGAAGATTAACCCGGCCAGCGCGACTTGCTTGTTGGATAGGCGCGGCAAATCAATCTCTAGCGTCCAAGCAAGGCCACTACGAGCTCCGTTTGAACACGGTTCAATCCGGGTGGTGCGTTGGCCGGGAAACAAACTGAAAGGAAAATTTTATGGAACATCCAGATAAAGATATAACCCAAGCATTGACCAGGCTCAATGATGCCCTATGTGCGTGGGAGCGCAGCACAGGGCGAGAATCAGTGTTGATCTTGCGTGAGCAAGGTGGCTTTGTCCATCGTACCGCTTCTGGTAAGCCGGGTATTCCAGAGGATATCGAAGATGACTTTTTGCTACGGCGAATCAGAGAAAGCTAATCCCTGCTTAGCGCGTTGGCCGGGGAGAAAGGGAGAAAATAAGATGGCATTTCTTGAGCCAAATATTACTGGAACATGGCATAGGATTAAGCTGCCAGAACCAATCTGTCTCCGATGCGGCTGGCGAAAAGCAAGTTATGAAGTCTTTAACTCTGCTAATTCATCAAACGGGTTTTACTGTGGTACTTGTAGCCGCTCTTTGATTATCGCCTCAAAAGAAAAACGAAAGTAAGGACACTCCATGAGAACAATCGACAAACTCAAAGCGGATTTGCGAGGGGTTGAAACAACGGGAGCGGCGGGCATTGTGATAAGCACAAAAAACCTTGCCCTCTTGGTTGAATATTTTGAGGCAAACGAAGTACTTGATGGGCCTCCATTAAAAAATTGGCGTTCAGTGATTGATCGGCTTAACCAGGCCCGCGCCAGACTGGAGGAGAAAGATGGGTAGCATAAAAATTCAAAAGCAAGACCGGCAGACAAGGTTAAATGAGTTGGTCGAAACTCACAATTTGGCTCTTAGTTTCCAACGGCTTCAAGGCGCACCTTATGATCATAGACGTTGGAAACGTGCTCTTTATCATGCACTGGGGCTTTCCGGGTGTGTTGATTCTGAAGAACTTCGCAGTATAAGAGAAGCCCTTAAATTGCCGTGATGAGAAAGGGAATTTATTTTGAGGAAGTCCTATGAAAAGTAACCTGACACCGATCTACTTAAGGGCGATGGGTAAAATAGCACGGGAGGTTGAAAAATACTCGTGTGCGGCTATTTCTACTCATTACGCCGTCGCTAATCTATCTCATTCCGAGAGCGCAAAGGCCGTTCGGGTTTATGCCAAAATATTTAGCCCTGATGGAAGATGCGGAGGCATGTGGGACATCTTTGCCCGCACTGTCAGGAATGGACATGACCCCAAAGGTCATAGATTGACCATGCTGGCTTTGGCGGCGGTCTGTTGGAGGGATTTTATGGAGGCGAAAAGATGAAATTTTTATTGTTAGCTTTTTTGTTGCTCTCTGCTTGTGAAAGCTCTAGTGAGACAATCAGAACCATAGAAAATCAAAAAAGGGAAACGATGGTGTGGCAACGTTGCCTTGATCTAGGAGGAATCCCTATTCGATCCATTTGGGACGGCAGGCTGAAGAGATGTGGTTTTCCGTCGAAGGCTAACAAATTACCCCCTTACGTGAGATCGTAGAGACGCTGTTATTGTATGGTGGTTGGCCACGCAGAGAACGCTGGCTCGCCGAACTGGTGTTGAGGTTGGTGGAGGAGAGGGAAGAAAAACTGCGAGCAAAATACCCGAATAGCCACCCTGCTCAAGCTCTCCACGACTTCGACATCACCCCGGACCAGTTCGCGGAGATCAAAAGGAGGTTGGTGAAATGAATCTGGAAGAACGGGCAAAAAATATAGCTTGGGATGTAGTCAATCAGAATAGAGAATTTTTTGACAGCATCACCAAACAATGTGCGGTTGATATTCTTTCCCAGACACTTCTCACCTTTGCTGTCGAAGTGAGGAAGCAAACAAAAAAAGAGGATGCGAAGATTGCGGACATCAAAGCTAGCGCACTACATCAGTCCGGACATGAGGGCCTCGCTAATATTGCCCATTCTATAGCTGCCATTATAAGGGAAGGATATCAGCCATGAAAAAGCCTAAGAAGTGGTGTGAGCATATTACCTGGGATATACACCTTGAACGGTGGGTATTTGATTACGACGATGGGATTTATCTTGGTTATCTTGATAAGTGGGATCGCTGTCCCATCCGTGGTTGTGGGAAAAGGAGACCTAAATGAAACCGGAAGATGTAGAGTTTGTGAAGAAGTGGCTTCAAAGTGTTACCGGAGGTTATCCACATGCACTCGCCAAGGGTGAAGAAGGGACCAAAGTGAAAACCAAACCGCCTACTTCGATTCGATCTTTACCACGCACCCAGGCTCAACCGTAAGAGACCCCTTGATCCCCTTGTCAATGCTGGCTGTCACCAGGGTTCCGCCTCCATAAAGCAACGCATCGGCCTTAAAGCAGAACACTCCGGCATCTTTGATCTTTGCCAAAGCCTCTATCTGCTTTTCATTGAAGCCGACCATGCTACCGGGAATGGCGCACCCTTGAGCCAATATCAATAGCCCAAGAAAAACCAAGGCGATCAAAGAACCGATCATCCCGCGAAGGGAAATTTTCTTCTTTTTGTTCATTTTACCTCCGGTTTTTCGTTTCCATTTGGGGTATCCCTGGAATCGAACCAATATTTGATGACTAAGACAGCGATTCCCAAAAAAGCATCGGCGCTAATAAGACCCGCAAAAAACCCCCAAATAAAGGCGCCTGCAAACATGAGGGTAATAAGCGGCCTGACGGCTGTCCTGAAAAGACCCATAAGAGCTTCCATAAACCCCCCTTATTTTCTTAACATCAACTGCCTTAAAAGCCGGTTCGTTTCTTTGATTTCCTCACTCGCCAGCTTCTGATTTTCCTTGATATCATTCATCTCCCGCTGGATTTGCTCGCGGGTATCCCTGACTGCATCTTTCAGTTCTTGGCGGTCCACTTTATTCCCAAGTTTTTCAGTGACGGACACCTGCGCTGTCACGTATGCTCCACCAAGCGCCAAGATAAGTGAAACAACTGGAACCCAAACCTTACCGTTATTTATGCTCATTTTCCCCTCGCTGTTTTTCACAATGGCACAAAGAAAGTGTGATTCCCGATCTTCGTTACCGCCTTGCATTTCTTTGCCCATCCCGGTTGAACAATGCTCAAATTAACATAGAACAATGCCCCCCCGGTTAAATCGCTGGTCTCCGATTCCTTCCACGCAGCGATACAGTCCTGAACGATTGCGTCCGCGTCGTCTATCTTGAGTGACGCAATCAACTGCTGGTTGTTACCGTAATCATCGTTCCACCCGGAGAATTGATATCGCAGTGCTACGGTTCCGGCTACCGTTCCGTCACTGGAGTATTTCTTCTTCATGCGGTTGCGGATCACTTCCCCGACTGCCACCCGACCTTCATGGGGCTCACCACGGGCCTCCATCCACATAGTAATAATGCCCAAAGCATCTTCGGAAATCAGTTTCATCTCCCCGCTATCCTTTCCAGGTTTTCCAGCCGCGCCTTGAGGTCTCTGTTTTGCTTCTCCAGCGTCTGCACTGCGATCATCAGGATTCCCACCATGTCGCCGGAGCTGAGCGTCGTCGGCGTCCCGATGGTCCCTATGCCGTCTTGTCCGAAAGCCGCAAAGAAATCCTGAGCCATTGGACCATAGTGGCGGAACTGTTTGGGATCGTGTCCGATGTAATTCCAACTCGTGAGATTAAAATCTCTGATCTTCCTTAGCACCTCTTCCCCATCCACCGGCTGAAAGTTTTCTTTCTTGGTCTGGTCTGAGATAAAAGTAAAGTCCACTTGACCTTCGATGACAGTTACATTTGCGTCACCCAATCGGATTTTGTTGCTGGCATTCACTGAGGCGTTTGCGCCGATGGCCGTTGCATTAGTCAAATTGCCTGTAGAGACATTGGCAGAGAACCCGATTGCGGTGTTATTGGTGCCGGTGGTGTTGCTCTGCAGCGCCTGGAGCCCGATTGCGGTGTTTTGGGAGCCGGTGCTGTTGGCAAGAAGCGCATTGAGCCCGATTGCGGTGTTATAGAAGCCGGTGGTGTTGATCTGCATCGCCAAGGCCCCGATGGCGGTGTTTTGGTAGCCGGTGGTGTTGGCAGGAAGCGCATTGGCCCCGCTGGCGGTGTTGTAGGTGCCGGTGGTGTTGCTAGAGAGTGAGCTAGTTCCTATAGCGGTGTTGGTGGCCGCAATAATAACGTGCGGCAACGTGATGTTCGGTGCCCCCCCGCCGCTGGAGGCCAAAGGGACAGATGCCGTGACAGCCGTCACGCCACCACCACCCGCTCCAAGACTTACCGTAGCACTGTTGATCCGTGCTCGCAGCAAATTCCCCGTCGAATCGTACCACAAATCGCCGTTGCTTGGCGTCGAGGGATCACCTGCATTTGCTCCGACGTTGACTCCGGGTGTCGTGCCGTTTGGATTGAATGTTTGCCTTACTCCGTCCTGGAAAGAAACTGCACCCGAAATTGTCGGTGTAACTATAGTAGGGGAGGTATCGACAACGAACTTCGTCCCCGTGCCCGTCTGAGAGGCGATAGAGGTCGCCTTATCTACGCTGGTGATCGGCCCCGTCAGGTTCCACGGTAGAGGAGTAGGGTGGGTTCCTGTCAATACATCTACGAAGGTGGAAGTGGCGCTGTCCGGGACAATCCCTTGAATCGGCATCCCGGTGGAGATTGTTATCTGTACGATTGCCTGCCTCGGTAAATTTATCGAGAGGTTTCCTTTTGCGTCGGTTATCGCGGAAACCAGCCCCGGTCCAACGACTTCGCCAGCAATTGTCTGCTGCGGAACATTGAAAAGAATCGGGATGCTCGCCAAAGGGGCGCCCGTCGCGTCATAGACTATGCCGCTCACCGCAGAGGTCGCAAGTTGAGCCGAAACTGGGCTGGAAAAAGCCAAGAGTAGAGCTACCAAGAAAATCAAACCATTAAAGGTTTTACGCATGGTTTCCCCTTTTCTATTCATCCAACTCATTCCAAAAGTCGATTGTGGGAGCAACGCCGATCACTCCGATCCTATAGTACCAGTTATTAGGAACCTCGAAACTGAAGGGAACAAATCCGATTGCTCCGAGCTTACTAAGAGTAAGAGTTGGAGGATTAGTGCTACCTACTTCAATAAGGGCGTAATCAGCGGCGTCAGTACCAGTTACGCTGCCGGTTACACGTCGCTTCCTTCCGCTTGTGTTCTGAAAAACCGTATTTACACCTCGGCTAGGGGAGGACCAAGTTCCGGTCTCTAAAGTACCAGCGGTAGCGATGTTTCCATCCAGTTTTTGTATGGCCTGCAAAATCGAATCAGTAGCCGCGACGGTGCCAGCGCCAGACACATAGCCTGTCAGGACTTTTGCGATGACGGCGGAGTTCGTGAGCGTTGCAGCGTTACCGACTGAAGTTACCTCGCCAGTAAGGTTCGCGTTAGTAATAACTGTAGCCGCAAAACTCCCTGTCCCGCTACCTGTCACACCGCCGGTCAGGGTGATTGTTTGGTCTCCGGTATTCGTGCCAGACAGATTAGAAGCGGAGATTGCCCCCGATAGACTCAAGCTCGTGCCGGTTGCCGCTCCAATAACTGGGGTTATCAAGGTCGGCGATGTCTGCATCACAAACGTACTTCCCGTGCCGGTCTGCGCTCCGACAGAAGTGGTGAGACCAGATGAGGTGATTGGACCTGTCAGGTTTCCCACAGACCAAACACCCGCAGTAATGACCGCGATGCCGGACGAACTGGAAGTGTCAAGGCCCGTCCCGCCCTGCGAAGCCAATACTAGAGGAGGAAGCGGGTCTAAGTTCGTCCTGGATATTACCTCGGCAAAGGTGGAAGTGGGAGCGTTTGGAACCACCCCAGCAATAGGCATCCCCGTAGAGATCGTTACTTGGACGATTGCTCGTCGGGGGAGATTCAACGAGATAGCCCCGTTGGCGTCGGTTATCGCGGACACTAAACTCTGAGCGACGACTTGCTTAGAGATCACTTGCTTGGGGACATTGAAGAGAATCGTGGTCTTGGGTAACGGGCTCCCGATAGCGTCATATACCACCCCACTTACTGTGGAGGTCGATAATTGGCTCCAGGCCGGCACAGCCAACACCAAGGCCAAAACAAAAACCAAAATAGTCAGGAGTCTACGCTTCATGGCTTCGGTTCCTTTTTCTTCCCCGCCTCGATTTTCTCAACCAACGCTTTCTCCTGCGCGTTCAATTCCTGGGCACGCCGCTGGGCATCCTGCATGAGAAGCTGACCGTTCTCGATGCTTGTCTGTCCACGGGCAAAATCGCTTATGGCAGTCTGCCGCTGTGCACGGATGATCTCCAGACGCAATTCATCTGGGGTTTGCCCTGCCGCAAAGCTAGGGGAGTAGATCAGCAGCGCCAGAAACAAACAGCACGGAATAAATTTTTTCATTGCCCCTCCACTATCGCCGTTTTTACTCCTCTATCCACCATCAGCCAATTCGGGCGGAACTGTATTCTCTAGCGTTTTTAATCTCTCATTCTCTTTCTGCTGCCACATGTGCAGGAGCCAGTCCTTGAACAACTGCCGCGCTACATCCTTGCCATGCTTCTGACTCGCCCACACGAGCACGTCCCACTCCATCTGAGTAAGTACAATAGAAATGGTCTTTGCTGGTGCTATGACAGTTACATCCATTGTTCTTCTCCTTCCAGGCCTAAAAAGAGCCCATCTTTAAGATTATATACTGAAATGTGAGCGCTCCTGCCCTTTTATTCTGTATTGTTAAATTCCCGCCAGTGATATAAACATTTATGCTAGATGCTGTGTCTACCGTATTACTAAAAATCCCTTGAGGATCATTCCATTCAGTTGTTGAGCCTGCATTAACAATAAAAACCGCGCAGGCATCAAAGCTGCTTTCTCCGATTATAACTACTCCCTTTTGCATATCAGTAATCGTCAACGTGCCGTCAACGGCAACGCTGGCGCTAGTTCCACTTCCAATCGCCGCCCCGTTGGTGGATAAAAGCTTCCATAAGCCAACCACGCTAATCCCACTTCCAATAACTGCTTGAATTGGTGTATTGTTAGCTAAGACTAAGGCACCAGCAACGGTCCCTGTATTAACTGTAGTGGCAAGTAATAATGCGCCACTGACTAACCTTAGTCGCTCTGATGTTTCCGTCACCGTCCAAGGCGTAGCCACAGTAATATTGCCTAAGGTAGTTGCGCCGCTCAGTGTTACCCCTGAAAGTGTCCCACCTGTCACCGTCTTGTCAGTGAGGGTGAGGGCAGCGGGGAGGCTAAGAACTGGATCGCCTGTAGGAGTGCTAACGGTAATTTCGTTGGCTGTACCAGTGAGAGATGAGACACCTGTGGATTTGATACCACCGCTGGCCGTCGTCACGTACCACTTAGCCCCTCCGTAGAACAGGCTCTCCCCGGTTTGAAGAGTGACCTTGATCTCAATTCTGGTGGTAGTGTTATCGTTGTACCGAACCGTAACCGTCGCCGGCGCGGTATCTGCATTATAAGTCGAGAAGTATTTAACGACCCGCGTAGTCGTCGCCCCAGGAGCCGCCGCTACGGTGACGGGTGTAGTGCTGTTCGTCACCGTGTTCGATGAGGCGGCAGCCGTGGCCGCAAACGTCGAGTTGTTGAGATCGGTATAACTGACTACCACCGGCAGTTGATTGGTGGTCACTGCCCCGCCGAGCAAAACTTCTAAAGATCGGCTCGTGGTATCAAGATAGATGTCGGCTCTTGCTGGGGCAACCAGTACCGCGAAAAGCAGTAAAGACCCAAACAATTTTTTCCAGTTAAACATTTCCACCCCTACATTCCCATCATAGCACGAGCAAAAGCTTGTGCTGCATTTATTCCACCGAGACTTGACAATGTTGGCTGCGCGACCCATGAGCGCACACCTGCATCCGTACTTGACAGGACATAGCCTGTGACTGAAGGATTACCGAGGGCAGGTTCCTGCTCGACATTGAGCACAGCACTAAGGCCAACGTCGGTTTTGGTAACAGTATCCCAAGCAGGGTTATCCGAAACCGCACCCGTTCCAGTTTGACGAAGAAAGTTTCGGGTTGTAGTTATGTTGCCAGGCAGCCTCGTCCATGCTCCTGCTGCCCCACCGTAAGGGGTATCTCCGAGCGTGGTCAGTAAAGAGCGGAGGAGATATTGGGTATGATCGTCCCCAGAGGTAAGCCCAGAAAGCCCGCTGTGAGCAAGCTGCCCGACAGTAATGGCAGCACCCGCGCTCGTTTGCTGCAAGACTTGAGAAGTTCCACCCGTTGCGTAGAGATTCGCGTTCGTACCCCCATAGGCAAGGCCAATCTTGTCCGCGCGCCATGTCCCCGTCGTGATCGTTCCCAGCGTTTGGATGTCGGTCCCGATGAGCTTAAAGGATGAGATCGACCCGGCGAGCATCGCGTTCGTAACGATTGCAACGTCGGTAGTGACAACGGCATCCTCTGTGCTCGTGATCGTACCGAACGTCTTAGCAAAAAGAATCACCGGAGCGAAACCCAAGAGAAACGCCAGCGCAAACCTGAGCCAATATTTTCTTATCATTTCGCTATCCTCCTATGCCGCAAAATCGCCACGAGATTTGAGATAGTTTATCATTGTCCCCACCGCATCCGCCAGTTCATTCAAGGTCGTTAAATCTGCATTGTACGTCTTTCGCAGCGTTACGTTGGATATATTCCAACCCGTACTCTGTGTAACCGGCGCTGCCCCGTTGAATCCGATCTTTGTGCCATCATGGTTAATCTCGCCTGGAAGGGTTATGTCATCCTGATCATTAACGACAACGCCACTATTTTGAATCTTCTTGCCAGTCACGCCATCAAACCGTACAACGGCTTTGTCAGTCGATGGCCCTGAAGTCGGCCCCTCCACGCTCTGAGAAGCGATAAACGAATACCAGAGACCATTGCTCAAATTTTTCACTAAACTTAACGACTCGCCAGCCGCCAATGTTTTAGCGACCGTAAGATTGCCCCCGGTTGCCACCGAGAACCCATCTATCGACAGCAGCGTCAGTTTTATAAAGTCATCTGGGGCGTTAATATCCGAAATCGTCGCTGTGCCTGTCACTGGCTGCACGGCTTGGAGCGGGGTAATACTTGCCGCAGAAGCTATCGCCTCGAAGGGTACATCTGAACCCGATAGCGTCTGAACAAAGGTGCCTACCCTTTGCATGTAATTGACTACGTACTGATTATACTGTTGCCAGAAGGTAAGAAAATCCTTGAAGCGAGTATTGAGATCCGCCGGCGGAGGTTGGTAGCGTGGCGGATTGAAATTTGGTAAACGCTGGGCCATTTAGCGAACTCCTGCGGCTCTGCCCTCAATCGCCAGCGCCGTCACTTCGCAGTCGCCTTCAGTGGCGAGCCTGAATCTATGGTAGCGTCCGGTTTGGAGCATGTTGTGCCAACCGTCTCCGCCTACGACGGCGCTGGCGTTCGTCGAATCGGCCTGTCCTAAGACGTTAGTGTAAAAGGGATAAAGTGATTCAAGAGTTGGATAGGTGTTGTACTTCATCCTTGCCCGCAGGACTTGTGAAAGTTCGCCAGGTTGCCCGTAATAGCCAGTGAGCAAAGTCATGGCGCCCACACTGGTAGCGCCCGTAAAGAAGCGATTAGGTTTATAATCCCCGTCAAAAAGCACTGTTGCATTTGCTTCCACTGGTACAGGGAGCGCCACGCTCGCCGTGCCAAGGTAGGGAACCGAAGAAATAGGCAGATATCCCACGCACCATCTTCGCGCACGCACGTTGTAAGACACGAACATATCACAGGTCGGCGGCAGAGCAGCATTCTTTGAGACAAAATGCCAATAGATCGTTGAATTTTCGGAGTCGTACCAAGAAAGCGTATCTGGCAGGTAAGTCCGATTGACCGTGCGGAAAAACCAACTAGCCAGGTTATTCGGAATCGGCTCTGGGCCATAGCCGGTAGTCATGTAGAAGTTATCAACGCCGATAAACGCAACCCATGATGGGCCTCTCACCACGCAACCCTGACCCCAAGTGCCGGTAAGGTTCGAAACCGGCTCCCACGTCCAAGAAAAGGGTGGTCCACTCTGCTGCCCCAAAAGTATCCCGTTTTTCTTAAACGCTAGGGCATTGCGATAGACCGAAGAGGCAGCAATTACAGGACCGGGGAAATCATAAAGCGTTCCAGTAGCAGCGAGCGTAGCGACATCGGCAGTCCAATCCGTATCATCACCCGCCGCGCTCGAGAACCAAGTTTGACCGACAAAAGTCAAAACCTGGCCGCCCACAGCGACGATTACCGTAGGGTTCTGGGGACTCCCCGCAATCAGGCTGAACGTATTTCCCATGGCAGCAGCAATCAGCACGCGCTTGTTCCCTACGGCACCCGAACCGACGCAAAGCACATCATCGCCGAACTGCGTAAACTGGACATGGGATAGCGAAGAAGGGAAAACCCCTGCATCGACCCAACTGGTTCCGTTCAAGCGCCACAGCCCCGCCTCGGTTGCGGCAAAGAGCTTTGTCGTCTCATCGGAGTAATAGGCTAGATAAGAGCCAAGAGGCTTTGTCGGGAGCGCATCCCCAAACTCGCTTAAATTTGGGAGCGGGCGAAAGCCGGCAATCGTCGGGCGAGCTCCAACGGCGTCTAAAATGATCCCCGGCGTGTCCATTGGAAGATCCGGCGCGAAGTCACCAATCGGAATCTCTTTTGCTTGCCCTGGGGTATAAGCGCCCATTATTCGGTTGCCTCAGATTCAGATCCTCGCCGTTCCCTTACCGTCAACTGACGCGGTAGACGACCTCTTGCGAGATGGCGAGCGTTTACGATAGTTGTTGCGTGGCGAGCTGCCATTGAGTCATAGGTTTGTAATTTTTTCCTGACTATTTCGTAAAAAGGTGTTCCTTGCCTCCGTTGTGCCACCGGAAACTGCATCTCGGCTGCCTGAATGGATGGAATGACCTGTCGGAAAATTTGCGACCTGGCTTTGCCAAATGCAATTTCCCATTCTCGGGTCACTTCTTCTGGCGCTTCACTTGCTCGATAACCCGCAATCGGCAGTCTCGGACCCCGGTAAAACAACAGCCCGTACTGACCGAGCATCTTGGATACTTCGGGCATAATCCTTGTGGCGCCTGGGATTGGCGTTCCCATAAGCGCAGGCATCTCAGCGCCGAAGTATCTCTGACGCGGTTCAACCGGCTCACCTGTTGCAAGATCAATCCTTTCGTCTTTAAGCCAAGATAACCCAGGCAAATTGGCTCCTAAACCCTCGCGCAATACCGGGTCCATGATCGACTTCATGGTTCCCAGGATCGCTTGGCCTGGAAACATGCGGTTTAAGGTATCGGTGAGTCCATCCGTGAGAGCACGGGTATCAAGTTTTCCCTGCTGTTTTATACCCGTCTGTAATTGTTGGGTGATTCTTCCCAAGACTCCGCCTTCGCCACCATAAAGGAAGCGAAGACCCAAGATGGAAACGTACTTGGAAAGCCCGGTGATTTTTGCTATCTCGTCGGTCGGGTCTTCTCCTATGGCTGTTTTCCATCCAGCGCGGGCAATCTGCGATATAAAGAGCGGCATGATGATGGTATCCAACCCGGATAGGCGCGTCCGGTTTTTGTCTTTATCCACCCATTCGCCGGACTGATAATCGACGTGGCCCTCCGGGTTGTTGTTCATCATCTGATCCACAAACCAAATTCCGCCGATCCCAGTAGCCATCCGGGTCAGATAACGGCCTACTTCTTCCGGTGATGACTTTCCCTCCATAAACCGTTTCCAAAGCCTTGGGTCGTATCCCATCATCTCACCGGCCCATCGCGGAAACTGCGCCGTCCATCTACCGAAGGCTTCAACGAAAAGCTGCGTCGGTTTCCAGCGTGTGAAAGACTCTACCCATTTAGGAAGGGGCATATTGGCCTTAGCCTTGTTTCCCGCCTCTATCGCCATATCCACGGCCCCCTGCGGTAGATCCTTCCACCATTGTTCAACGAAATTTTGGCGCTCTATGCCGCTAAGCCCACGTCTATCCGCCTCCATGAACGCCTCGCGCCAGAGCGTCATATTGGCCGCCATTCTTCCGACTCCCGTATCGACGGCACTCTTCGCGTACATCGGGCTTCCCTTGATTGCATCGTAGGCGGCTGAGTAGATGTTCCCCCGTTCTGTAAACGCTCCCGGTTTCCCCATGGTTGTGAAGGATTCGGTAAGAGTGAGGTCTCCTGGGATCCTCTCCCCGAGTGCCGTCCGCCCTAATCCTGCCTCCACTTCCGGCACCATCCAGCGACTTTTCAGTTTGGCTAAAACGTCAGGATCGCTCTCCCTGAAAAGGTTCTTGCGAAGTTGAAGCGCCTTCCAGATGCCATTGAGGGAGGGGAAAGTCGGATAGCCCCTAGCAGCATGAACCAAGTCACCGCCGAGACCGGATACGGCCTGAACGCCGATTTCAGTGAGGTTGAATCCCGTATCCAAGGTGAAAGAGGTCGGAGAAAATAAATTGAGTCGAAAGGTATCAACTAGATTTCTCTCAAACTGGCTTTTCTGTTCTGGCGTGAGCGCGTTCCAGCTTTTCTCTTCGATGATCGTCCTGATGGAGTTAAAGATTTGGGTGTCAATAGGAAGCCGCATCTTCACCCTGCGGGGGGTATCAATTGCTATACCCAAGCGTTGAAGTCCTTGAATCAGTTCCTCAGAATAGACCTGCTTCGGCGCTCTCTGTAATGCCTGCCCGATCCGTCCCCAAGTAGCCAAGTCTTTTCTGAACGCCATGGCCTGTTTTTCACTTTCCTTGATGACAGACTGAATCGTTTGACGTGCGGCCCTAGCAGTGGTCACGGATAAAGCATCGCCGTAAGCCTCCAAGTCAGTTACGGCCTTGAGAACATTCGTTTCGGTTTCTTTAAGAAGAATCCGCCCCTGATCCATCCCCCGCTCGGAAATACGGCGGGCATAGGTTTGCGGCGCTGGCCCGAACTTCTGCCGCATCTCGGCATAGAGCTCTTTGGATAGGGTGCCCTCCTCCATTACCCGATCCGCTTCCGAAAGGATCATGGCAGATTCTTCATTGATTCTTTTAAGCCCCGTCGCGGCGCTTCCCAAGGAGTCTATCGCCTCGTCTAATCCGCGGGTAATACGGAGCCGGGTCGCCAGTGATGGGCTCAGTCCCATATCGCGAGCTTGCTCAATGAAGTCCTTGCCGCTTTGTTTGGCCCCCTCAGTAATCCGATGATAAAGCTCCTTTCTCATGGCGCGCGCATCGGACTCGAGCTTCATCTGTTCCGGGCTAAGTTCCCCGCCGAAAACGGAAGTGCTGCCCGTATCGCTGAGACCCTTTCTGATAAGTTCAAGGTTTCCTACTCGACGCGCAGCCTCCAGCCGATTTCCAACTGCGGCGGTCCAGCGGTCCGTACCTTCGGCAAGTTCAAGGACGTCTCGACCTTTGACCCCTTTGACCCCTTTGACCCATCCATAGCTTTCCAAAAGACGGTCATAAACGATGTCGCCTGGTTTTACTTGGTCCGTGCCGGTTATCAGGGTTCCCTGTCGCTGGGCGTATGCTACTTCCGGGGTCCGTTCGCGGCTTTGCTGCCCTAACCTCGCGGCCATCGCCTTGTCCATGCCAAGTTCCTCAGCGGCGTTGGCGATATCCTTGCCTGTTTTCTTGGCGTATTGTTGGACCCGGCGGTAGATTTCTCGGCGGGCGTCTCTGGCAGCCTTGGCACTTGCTCGCTGTTCTGGCGTGAGTTCGCCGATGGCTCCAGTCTCTTCACGGAGACCCTTCTTTATGAGATCCTTGAGTGACATCTCCGATACTGGCGAGACCGCTTCACGGCCGGCCGCGACTTCACTTACAGAGGGTGCACCAACTTCTTCCGCTGGAACCTCAAACGGGATTTTTTCTTCAACCGAGAGAATATCATTGGCCTTAGTCAACACCTTGTCGGGGTCATCTTTGAGTCTGATGCCCTCTTCCACTTTCTCGGCTCCCTGATAGGTCTTCCCTTTGTATTCAAGATCGGCTGGAGTTTCGGTAAGACTGACAACCTTCTCTTCGACTGCTGCTGCAACGGTTTGTTTTTCTAGGCTTCTCTCGCTGAATCGAGCCGACCCCGCTTTAGCCGGTTTTTCAGCTCGGTATCGTATCAGAGCATCAAGGGGGCCTTCTCCTGGTTCCACTCTCAAGATTCCGACATTTACCATCTCCTCGGCTATATCCTCAATCGGAGTCCCGCCTTTTTTAATCCACCTGTTCCACGCGCCAAATTCTTCTTCCAATCCCCGTGGAACAGAAATCCCTGGGCCATCGTTGTCCACATAGTTCCGGCGAATGTAGGTGGAAGGTGCCACTTCGGAATCCTCAAGGCGAGGCCTTGGAGCCCTGGCTCCCCCCTTGGGTGGCGGCTCAGGCATTTCTTCTACGGCTTTCTTGAATGCCTCCCGCTGCGCGATAACCTCCCGTGCTTTATTCATGGCCGACCAAGCATCAAACTGAGGCTCAAAAACCCCGTTCCTTTCTGTAACCCCCTTAATGAGGGGGAATTGCTTGGCGATCCGCTTGGCGTCGGCTAAAGAAATTTGGGGTTGCGGTGCTTCCGCTCCCAACTCCATCTGCGTCTCAGGAATTGTTGCCCGCTCCAATGGGGTCAAGCCTTCGGCCTGTTTGCCTTTTGCCCTGAGTGCACCTGTGGGTGTCTCGCGCTGCGGAGTCTCAGCCAATACCCCCTGCATCCCGGCCTCGGTGGGTTCAAGGCGGGGAGGCCCTGCCCTTACCCCTTCCTCCGGCCTGATCGCCTCACCTGCGGCAACTGGGGCTTCGGGGGAGGGCGTTTTGACGGGGGCGGTTCTTTTGAATGGTTTAATACCTAACTCATCAAGCTTGGCTAACGCGGCCGCCTTGGTGTATTCGGCTGCGGTCGGATCGGCAAGAATCATCCTCGCATCATCAATAATCTGCCGCCTTTTGGCCTCAAACTCATCAAGTCGGCGCTGCGCCTCTGGTCCCAATTTCTCCTTCGCTCGTTTTGGTTTGACTTCAACAGATGTTTCCTTAAGCGCCTGCCTTTCTTGTGCGGTGAGTTTTTCTTTAGCGGCTTCTTTCCTAAGCGCCGTGCGGATCATTTCAATCTTTGGCTGTGGAAGCCCTAGTCTCTCACCAACCATCACTCCCGCCTCTTCGGGAAGCGGTATGTCTTGCAGTTCCCTTGGAATAGCCTCTCTTATGGCGCTCGGTTCCTCCGGCAAGGCGCCTTCGCGCAATTTGGCAAATTCCGCTTCAACCTTCCCGCCCGCCTCTCGTCTTGAGAGTTGTTCCCTGAGTAGCTTGGCACCTTCGGGGGATTGCCTCAGTTGATCTAAACGATCCAGTTCCGCAGCCAACTTCCCTATGTCACTTTCGGCGTATCTAGCCCACTCTATGTTGTTCGCGTCGGTCAGTTCTCGGACAAACTTGGGGTCCCTAGTGGCCCTTTTGAGTTCAGTCGCGCTTGTGGGGTTGCGGCCAAGGACATTGTGGGCCGCCTTGAAGCCAAGGATCATCACCGCGTCGGGGCTCAGACTTTCGGCTACCTTGGCGAACGGTTCCAGACCTTTAGCCCAAGACGGCTCTATATAGCCTGGTAGCCTTACAATCTCCCCGTATCCCTTACCGACTGTTTCCAAGAGCGGGGCCAGACCTTCGCTGATGAAATTCGGAAAAAACACAGAGAAGCCGGCACCGACGGCGGTACGACCCTTAGCAATAACATCGGAAACCCCTTCGCCAGCTTTCCCGAAAATCTCGCGCAAGGATTGGTCCAACTGCTCTCGGCTGTGCTTGTAGGCTTCCTCCATGCCCTCAATGGTCGCCGCTTCGGGGGCACCACCGACCGCCTGGGCCACTCCGAGGACCTTCTCAACACCACGTTCCAAGCCCTCCCGCATCGGCCCCTTAGTCGGCTCGGATGGCCCCATTAGAAGTTTGCTTCGCTCTTCCAAAGGCAGTTGGGCAAAGCCGGGGTCTAACTTCATCAGATCCCGGAAAACCTCAGACCTACCCTTGTATTGTTCGTCAGGCGGGAGCTGCTTGAATAGCGGATCTTCGAGGTCTTCGAATGTAATCATTGCCGGGCTCCACGCATCCGCTTCCATTCTTCATAGGTCTTCGGAGCCGTTGGACTTGGCTGTTTCGGGGTCGGGGTTTCCACTTTTGGGGCCATTTCGACAGGATGCGCCGCCGGCTGGCTTGTCGGAGAAATATCCCCCCGACTGCCTTTCATGCGTTGGCTTGAGATGAATGCCTCAAACTCGTCAGAGCCTTTCTGCGTTTGGAGATATTCCCTAAAAGCTTCCTCGTTTTTTGCTGAAAATCGACCCTGCTTTTTCTGCCAATTGATGAACATCTGAGAGTATGCCGCTTCTTGTCCCCTCTTTTCTTCACTGTTAGAAAAAGAGAGAAGATCGGCAAACTGTTCATCATCAATCAGGCTCAGCTCTTTCCGCGCTGCTAAGCCATCCGGCCCACTCATCCATCGGTTGAAGGGCGTCGTCATTCTTTGGATCTCGGGCAACTTATTGTAAGCCTCCAGCAGTTTAGCCTTCGCCTGCATCCTCTCCCGTGGGCTCATTGTCGCCGGTTCTTCTTTATAGTCGCCGGTTCTGTCATCGTAGATTCGTCCATCGCTAGTTGAATAAAATCGGCGGCGCGAGCCCGCTTCGCCCTTTTGTTTTTCTTTCTCAAGCAAATAACCACCAAGATGATCGCCCATAGCACGCGCGAAGTCTTGTGCTTTTTCGGGCGTAGGAAAAAGTTTCGGATCCATTGTCGGTAGAAATCTCCCCGCTGATTCTATCCCCATTCTTTGCAGTCTGTCTTTGCGGTATCCCTCTTTGCCAAGTTGATGATAGAGTCTGAGTTCTTCGGGGCTTAAACCCTGAACCGCTGACTCTTCATTCTGCAATGCCCTATCAAGCGTCTGTGTTTGCACAGCAACGTATTTGTTTTCAGCGTCCGCTCTGATTCCTAATCTCTCTTCCTGTTGACGTTGGATATCAATCTGCTGCTGTTGCTGTTGCACCTGAGTATTTTTGAACGCCATTTCCTGTTTCTTAAACTCAATCTCCTGGTTGCGTTTTTCCATCTCCCGCCGATATTTGTCTTGACTCTCTTGACCGTGTGCATAACCGGCCAGAGCACCCATTGGTCCACCACCCCCAAGCAGGCCGAGGACGCCAGGAATCAATGAAGATGCCATTGAGGACCAGTCTGTTCCGTTAGGCATTTTTTTACTCTATCTCAACCCCTGCAACATTGCCGCGTACTTATGGAGAGGACTTCCGCCAGCCAACGGTTTTCCTACAGTGACCGGAACAGGTGGACCGGGGCGGATACCAGGCGCAATGGCAAACGGCTTGTTAATTTCTGCTTGTTTTAGCGCCCTCTCTTGCATGGATTTATACACGTCCCAAGATCCTATTCCTGGCGGTGCCTGCGTTTGCGCTGGTTGCTGTGGCGTCGGCCCTCCAGGTATTCCTGGCGGAGCTCCTGACATTGTGCCAAGGTTCAAATACGGTGGCATCGTGGGTGAAAGTTGAGTCGGTGTTTCTCCCCTTCCCCCTATCAGTTCATTCACCATCCCCGGAGCAATCGAGTAGGCGTTTGCAATTGAGGAATAGTCCGGCGTTCTGACCGCTGGTCCGGCGCTCACCGTACTGGTTGGTCCCTGACCACCCATCATCTTTGCAGCCAAGAGGGCAGGGGTCCCGGCGGCAGGATTTCCACTTATAGACTGCAACGCACCATAACCCGACAGCCCGGCCCCTAAGAGACTCCCAAGGCTCCCACCACCTAGCAATCCGCCTGTGGTCGCTGCGGCACCCATTACTTCAGGTACGCCAAAAAGCGTTGCACCTACGGCTTGACCGATTGCTGGCAACAAGACTTCAAATCCGCTCATAATCCATCTCAATCATTTCCGTTAAGGATCTATCGCGGCCAAGCCATCTACAAATCGGCAGTCCGATTTTGAGCAAGATCTGGCCCATTACTGACCGGTTTCCCTCATGGGTTACTCTTGCCTGCATCTCTTTGGCCCAAGCCAATGCTAGAGGCACAACGAGCCAGGTTACTAATCGTGACCGACGCATTGCGTTCGCCAGGGGTATGGCCCAGCGGTGATAGCCAGCCAAAATTTCCGGGGATAGGGTTTGACCAAACTCCAAATCGGCTTGATAGGTATCCTCATCCATCAGCCCTTGGCGGTACAATTCTGTGCAAATCACGGTTCCCATAATCCCTCCGCCCCCTCCGGACGTCTTCGTTGTCGAAGTTCCCGCGCCCGATCCGGCCTGGCCCAGAGCCCCGCCGTAGCCTGAGAGAATCGAAAACGGATATTCTGACGCGGCGACTGCGTTCTGATATGCTACGTCCGCTTCCGTCTGTCCTTGCTGCTGTTTCTGCGCACCGACGCCCATCAAAGCCTGCTGCGGGTAGTAACCTGCTGACAAGGTCGGCGGGAGAAGCTGTAACCCCTGCATCATGCGTTGGCGCTCTTGTTCGTAGGCCCCGCCGTAGATTTTTGTTGCCAATTCATCCAAGGCCCGGCCTTCCGCCTGTTGCGCCCCGCTCGATCCAAAAGCACCACCACGTAAGGCAGCCCCCCGCATCGTTCCGCTCACGTCCTTAGCTGCTGCCTCGTAGGTCTTTCTGAGCCAGGGGTTTGTCTCTGGCGAGAGATAGGCCCCGCCGATGGTTGCCGCTTCTTGGCCAATACCGAGGTTGGCAACACTCTGGTAGCCGGGGGTCAAGGCGGTAATTCCACCCATCGCGGATTGTTGCTCAGGGGTGAATCCCGCTACCTGCTGATTAAGAGTCTCTGGCCGTGGTCTTACGACGCCACCGGGCATAGCCTCGCCCTGATATGCCTGAATGAACTGTTCAGCGTAAGGTCGCAGCCATTCCGGGAGGCCCGTGGTGCTGGTTGTCGTGCCACCACCTCCACCCTTGCACTCGGCGACCTGACCCTCATACTCGTAGGAATCCGCCTCAAGCACACGGCCTGATTTGATGTCAACCACGATTCGGATGTAGACTCTCATTAAGGCCGGATTTCCTTTCTATACACGTATTGATGGCAATAGAACCCGCTCTCCATCAGCTTCCGTATCGCCCCCATCCACCCTATCCGGCCACTCTCGAATGTGGCCCCGGTCAGCCCCCGCTCGCGCACCATGCCATCAAACCAGGGCATCATCCTTTCGATCATGGCCCGGTTCAGCCACAACGCCCAGATGTGGTATGTGAGGGGAATCTGGATGTACGGGTCTATCTTGACGGCGCCGGCGAGAAAGCCGTAAATGACCCCCTCCTTGTCCAGCGCAACATACAACTCAACTGGATAGCGGATAGCCGGATTCAACAACCCTTCCTGGATGTAGAACCGTATATGCTCAGGGCTCCAGTGGCCGGCGCTCTTGTCTTTCCGCTTGATCCATTCAAGCCGCGGGCACACATAGGGCCAGCACTGGTTGAGCATGGCCATGGTCGTTACTCTCACGGGTTCGACCATCTCTGGGGCACCCTCTTTCCACCGCAGTTGCCGCTGCCGCTCGATGGGGGCAGAGGGGATTGAGTGGACGCCATTTCCGTTATTCATTGGGATCTCCTAATGGTATACTGCCGCTAAATGCCCGACTTCGACTTTAAGCCTGGTGGCCGCAAAGTTAAGGATGTTACTGGTCTTTGTTTCGGCACATTGACTGTTGTTAGTTTTTCCCATACCGAACCCCACAGAACCTTCTGGAAAGTCGCATGCCAATGTGGCACGGAAAAAACCATGCTCGCTTCTAATCTCAAACGCGCCAAGAGTTGCGGTTGTCTGACGAAACAAATCCTCCGTAAGGCCCGAATTGTTCATGGTCAACGCTACTCGCGCACTTATGGGATTTGGCGCGGCATGAAAAAGAGATGCACAACCCCGAGTAACAAGGATTATCCACGTTGGGGTGGTCGTGGGATTACGGTCTGCGAACGATGGAGAAGTTCGTTCGAGAACTTCCTTGCCGACATGGGCGAATCTCCACCAGGAATGACGATTGACCGTATCAACAACGACGGTCCCTACTCGCCTGAAAATTGCAGGTGGGCAACCCCGAAAGAGCAAGCAAATAATCGACGTAAGCGACGCCATATTAAACCTACAAGTATGGTCGAGTTCTAATTCCATTTCTGAGTCTAATAGTCTTGCTCCCGAGCGACACTATTTCCCGCAACTCCGCATCGCCATAGTCCTTGATCCCCTGTTCGTCGTGCGTGTAGACTCTGCAAATTTCCGCACAGGTCCCGTTGATAACGAGACTCTGCGCCGCCGTAGTCCAGAAATTTGTGGCGTCGTCGGCTGGCGGACCTGGCGGCAGATCCATCGTCAGCTCGAGGGGATAAATTGCATTGGGTGTCGGAAACAGCCGGAATTGAGAGCCATAGGGTGCCCACAAAGCCGGAAGCGACCGGATTCCGGGCTGTACGAGGTCGATGTTGTTGATGTAGGAGTAGGGTTTCTGCGCCAGCGGTAGCCAAACGCTACCGTTTAAAAGCTGGATCTGATTGACCTGCTCGAAACCAGTGGGGTAGTTGTAGTTAGACGTGCCGACTGCGGTACTGATCGAGGTGTCGGTAGCCTGGCCACCGTAGAAGCACTCTTTTTTGTAGAAGTCGATTCGGTCGGCAGAAACGCGGCGGGCGATTCCGTCAAAGTCGGGACGATTGATCCGGCTGGTAATTTCGGCAATCAGCTGAAGGTTGGTAAGATCGGCCATGATCCATAGCTGTTACCGCTTCAAGTATCGCATCACGCGGCTTTGATCCTTCTTCGGATGCTGCGACTTCTGCTTTCCGCCCCCGTCCACCTGCTCTAGCGCCTTGGAAGGTTTCGCTACGGGGGTGCCGCCCTTGTCTATTGAGGGACGGACCTTCTTCTTGTCGATCTTCGGCTTGACGGAACCTTTGGGGCCATAATCCATCGGCTACTCCCCTCGTTTATGGTAGCGCATGGGCGTCATTTGGTGCTGAGACTTCTTGCCGGTCGGTTTCCAGCCATGCTCCACTCCCCGTAAAAGGTTCGCCTGCGCTTGGGCCTTTTTCTTACTTGTGCCCTTGGCGTGGACCTGATTGGGCGTGGAGACGCGGTACTCCCCGTCAGTTTTCGTTACCTTGACCGGCATCGCCTAACGCTTGTTGGCGCCCTTGTTGACCTTCTCGCCGCCCTTGTAAGTGACGGCCCCGTACTCCTCGCCAAGCTCGTCGCTATCGTAGGGGTTCCCTACCTCTGGCCCAGCCGGGAGCTCGTCGCACGGAATGGACTTCCCACCCGTGGTCATCTCCACGTCGATGCGGAAGCCCGCGCGGTCCTTTTCCTCCTGGGTCTGATCCATGCCAGGATTCGGATTCGTTTTGTAGGCCATGCTACTCCTCCTTTTCTTCGTCGTAGACCGATAGAGTGCCGCCCTCACCGAGCGGACTCCCTTTGTTCAATTCAAACTCCCGCGATTCTTGAAAAGCCTGCTCCTTAAAGCCTTGAATGTCACCTTTCCGCTTCGCTCTGCGCTCGCGGCTCTTGCGCTCCTCCGGCCCCTCGTCGTGAGGGTAGATCATCCGGTCGATGTCGAGATCGTCCGGTAACTCACCCCCGCCGTCGTAGCCGTCGCCACCCCATACGCCATTCGGGGCCACATGAGGATTCAGCGCCTCTTCTTTGGTCACTGGCGGCTCAACCCACTCGATAGGCTGAGCTATCAGGATTTTCTTTTTCGCCATCAGGCGTTTCCTACTAGACCGGCGATGCGATGCCGGAGAAGTGGTACTTGAACCACCCCCGGATGGCCACTCCCGTCGCCCCCGTGCCCGGCCCGGTCGAAACCGTCAGCCGAAAGTCCTTGTCGGAGGTACGGGCATACTCCACAGGCACCGCCAAGGCCGCCCCGTGGCTCGACATGAATCGCTTGCCCCCGGCCTGGCCGACCGTGTTGGCCGCCATGAACTTTGCGGCGGTATCGGTATCGCCAAGTTGGAGCGCAATCGCGTCCACGCCGGTATCCAGCTCAGGGAAGTCCGCGAACCAGTCGTCTAGGACCAGCGGCATCCCGATGTTCACTGGCATCAGCTTGATGATGTCGTTCAGGGCCAACGCCGTAGATACGGTGAAAAGGAACTCCCGGCATATCAGGATACCCACTCCCGGCGCTTCCGGGATCGGGTCCTTGTAATTGTCGCTCAAATAAGTCGCCATCGTGAAAGTCCTCCGTTATGTAGGTTGCGCGTTAGAGATCCCGCCTGTGTGATAATTCCCTGTCCAATAGAGCTTGGTAGAAACCACGCTCTTGCCAGCCCCGCCCGCAGTGAGTAGAGCCGTGGGGAAGCGACATCCGCTGACAATCCCGCTGTTTGCATTGTCTCCATTGAGGAGCACAAAGGCCGTAGGTAAGGTCCCTGCTTCCAGGGCCTTGAAGATACAATCTAAAATCTCCAGGTCGCGGAAACTCTGCGTGGCCCCACCCAAGGGTGTCTCCTTGAACGAGGAGTTTGAGAGATTATGGAACTGGCATCGCCGAAAGTAGTTCTGTGTCGTCCCAAAATCGCCAGGGTTAACTAGATCGGTAACACCGACGAGATCCACTCCATCTGTAGCCCATGAGAACTCCACGTCGTCGCACAGCGTATCGCTGCCATCGCTGTAGATCCCCGCATCTACCTCAGTGGGTGTGCCCAAGGTGAACTTGGCGCAAGTGGCTACGTTGAGAATCCTGCCTGAGCGATACCGTAACCGCTTGCCGCGATTGAGAAGCCCAAGGCTCCCTACGGTTTCGTCGCCTTCGAGCGTGATATTGACAAGGGTGGTTCCCTCGGCATTGTTCGTCAGGATGGTGGTAGCTCCAGTACCCTCAATAAAAATGCTGCCCTTGTTGCCCAAACCGACTATGGTAATGTTGCTCTTTGCGACCGGGATAACGACCTGCTCGGTGTAGTCTCCAGGCTTCATGTAGATCGTTTCGCCGATGCCGCCAGTGCATAACGCGATTGCCTTGGTCAGAGTAAGAACCGGAAGGTCCTCAACTGTCCCAGGGTTGCTATTCGACCCCGTAGGATCTACGAAGAAGGAGTTTTTCGGAGCGTTGATGTCCGTCCAGACGCCCGACTTGAAGGTGTAGAGATGCCCCGCAACCCGACCGTTCTGGGTGTACCTTTGTAGCCCGAGAACGCTATCGCCTCGGGGGTTGGAGATCAGCCCTACATCATCGACCGCGTAAAATCCGCCGTTGACCTCTGTCATGGTTATACTCCTTTAAGTTGCCACCATCCCGTCATTGTGGGGGCAAACCAAACACCGCCATTTCTGGCCTTGCCCAAGTTGCAATTAAAGCACAACAACTGGAAAGTTTTCGGAAACCCTTCTCGAATGAGTCGCCGGTAAAGGTCGTGTCCTTGACCGCCACGTCTCTTGCCCACGCCCCGAGTCCTTTCAAGGTGCCCATCATTCTGAACGTGATCGACTGTAAGGAACTTGACGTTGATCTCAGGACACTTAGGGCATTGGCAGCGAGCACCATAGCCCTTGTAGACCTGCTCACGTAGCCAAATAACCCGCTCACGAACTCGCTCGTTGATTTTCCCTCGCATTGCTGGTGAGAGAAGAACTTCGCGTCGTGCCTCATAGTTTCTCTTTGAGCGAGCCTGTGCCCATTCAGGGTTACGCCTCCACCAATCGCGTATCCGTTGGTTTGTGCATTGTCTGCATACCTTACGGAACCAACTACGCTCTCGGTTGATGCGAACAAACTCCTGAATGGGGAGCGTCTTGCCGCACTTCGTACACGTGCGATGAGTGACATGATTGTTATTTTCCATGCCTTATTCATATCATCTCACCGTACCCTTAGTCAAGAGCCTTCCGTGACTCAAACCAGTTCTCAAGCAGCCCAGGTGCTTACAACTATTGTCGCGTAATCTTCTGAATTAAAACGGGATTTCTTCACCCCCCAAATCATTCCCGCAGTGATTCGAAGTTGATTCCCGGCATCTAAAAGTTCCTCGTACCATCGTACCCGGAGGGGCTTCCCATTGGGTCCCGCCTCGCCGCCGAAGCCGATGGCCGCCGCCTGAGCGCCCACAAAGATCCCGCGCGCCACGCTGGTCGTGGAGCTGCCACCTTGGTCTTGGTGATCGGATCGAAGACGAGATTCTGGGTGTTGTCGCCGTAAGGAACGCGGGCGTCCTGATGGATTACCACGTTCTCGTACATGCCGATGGCACCCGTAAAGATCGGGTTGCCGGTAATCTGGCCACCCTGCAAGGCTGCCCGGTAGATGTCTCCCCACTCGCCCGTGGTGAAATTCGTTTTGAGCGCCTTCACCTGAAGGGGATGCAGGAATAAAATCCCTGCCACCTCGATGCCCTTCAGCACTACCGGCTTGATCGGCCAAGTGAGCGTTCCCTGGGCCTTGGCGATCAATTCCGGGATCAGGTTCACCGAAAAGGTGTCCGAGGAATCCAGGGTTGCCTCGCTGGTCGCATCGCCACCGAAGATATGATGATCGGCGTCCGGGGCTACCGCCGCCTGAAGCCCGGTGTAGGCGACATTGGTCTGAGCAGTGTTGCCCCCGAGCTGATTCAATAGCCCAGTGTCGATGTTCTCCTTCCACCAGTTCGCCAGGGTGGTCTTCCCGGCATCGCGCATCGAGTACGGAACCCGTTGCTGCGACATGCGCCCGACCAATAGTTCGGCCTGACGTTGCTGGTTGATGACGAAAGAGTCCTGGAACCAGGTGAAGGGCACCTCCTGGCCGGCAATCGGGCTATCGCCCAGAACACCAGGACCGGAGATATTGGGGATCAAATCGTACTTGACGGTATCGCCAGGCCCCTTCATGGGCTCGTCGAACATCTGTACGAAGTTGGTTTTGTCGTCCGCCTTGAGTCCTACCGCCATGAGTTTGGCGGCGACCGTGGAACGGACGGCTTGGAAGAACAGTAATCGGCTGTAAATAACAACAGCCGTAGCGTCATTTAAAGGTACAAGCGTCTCTGCCATTTTTGGTCTCCTGTGCCCATTCGGGCAAGTTGAATTTTTTTGCTGACGTTTAGGTGGTCAGCCAAAAACTCACCGGAAGGCAGCTTCCTTCCCAGGGACCACTAGACACGGTAGGTCCGGCACCGAGAGATCGAGTTTTTACGGTCGCCGATCACGACCGAGGATGCCGCTTTAAAGGTCCCGCATCTGGACCGCACTCGCCTTTGGAGGGGCGCCAGCTAACCCCGTCGAGTTTGACGAGAACCCGGCAAACGAGGGAGGGCAGTGGTCTGCTTCAACCTGAACGGCTCGTGCCCTCATGAGCCTTCTTCCGTTTGTTTTAAAATTAGTTAGCATTGTGAAAGTGGCAAAACAGCCTTTACGGTTTTCGTATAACAGTTTTAAAACCCCGTGTCAAGAGAAATTTTCGGAATCGTTAAATCTTGGCTCAAAACTTGCTAGTATGGACGATTGTTTTTACCTCCGTTAGCTATAATTGAGAGTAGCCCGGTTATCCCACACATTGTTAAATTCTGAGTCTCCATCGGCCCACTGGATGTCGCTTGTCTGTTTCGGCTGGCTGTAGATATATTTTAATATCTGCCATTGAGGTTTATTTTTGAGTGACCCAGGCTGCGCCAGCCCCCAATAGAGCACATCGCCTGAGGCGGTATATTCAAAACACTGAGTTAAATTGTCTCTGTCGATTGTCCAAGGAAATGCCATTTTGACCCCCCCTCCTGCGATCAGGTCCTCCTAACTCCACAATGCAATCATCACATCGGACGCTGTGCCAGCAGTTGATCCGCCCCGCGTTGTCGTAATCGCAAAAGAAAAAGGGCTAATGAGCGTATCGCCGAAGGGAAAAACGTCTGTGGCGTCTGCTCCGAGTTGTATGACCAAATCGGGTACGGTTGTTCCGAGCACCACATCGGCGGCCAATCGCCTGAAAATCTGCATAAAGCGAGCAGCGCCGTCGTCGTTGTGCCACAGGATATGCCTCACGCGGGCGTTGGCTGCTAAAACTTGATGGACGGTATTATCCGTGACTGCCTTAAAGTATGGCCTGATAGGAACAGCATCCATTGTTTTTCTCCTTACTCTGACAACCTCTGGAACCACAGTGGGTCGCCAGCCTTCTCCTTGTCTAGCATGTAGCGGTCCAGTTCCTTTTCGTCCATTTCGAGGATCTGCTTCCTGGAGGTGATCTCCGCCGGTGGTGCCCCCCCTCCGCTCTGCATGACCGACAGACTCATTGCCTGCGCCTCCTGCTCCTTTGCCCGCTTCACGCGCTGTTGAGCGGCTGGCTTGGCTGGCGGCTGCGCGGGGGCAGCCGGATTGGTCGCCCCATCGGTCTGATAGCCAAAATCCACGGCGAGATCGTAGACTATACCCGGCACGCTCCGACCTGTTTCGCGGCAATCCCGGATAAGCTCCAAGCGGTCCTGCTCAATCAGAATTCGTCCTACCATTTCGCGCGCGGCCTCGTATAGCTGCTCTTCGTCATCTGGGTCTTTGCCAGTCTCTGCCGCATACCGCTCAATCACCTCACGCCGGTTCCCCATCTCCCAAGTAGCCGCCCGCTCTACCCGACCGCTTTTTTCGTAGTGGGAAAGCCGCTTTTCGACAAGAAACTGCACGGCCTTTGGGTAATCTGCATGATCCCGGCTGAAGGTAGATTCCTCGACCTTGATTTGTTCCGTTACCGCCTGCTGCTCCTGATTTGCTCGCAGGCGCTTTAGCTCCTCGGCGGTCTGCGCGACAGTTGCCTTGACATCCCCGACATCTCTGGTGACCTTGGTAAGGGGATCCTCAATGGGCAGCTCCTCGTCTAGGAGCGTTTCTGCTGGTGGACGCTGACTGAGTTTCTGTTCAGCCGCCTCCTTTGCCTGGTTTGCCTCCTTGAGCTGCTTTTGAAGCTCCTTCATCTGCTTCCAGGAGGGTCCCTTTGGGTGGGGCTTGGCTTCTACCGGGGGTTGCTCCTTTGGAGGCTCCTCTTTGGGAGGTTGTTCTTTAGGCGGTTCTTCCTTGGAGGTTTCTGCCGGTGCCGCTTCGGCTGGGGCTGGCTGTGCGGTCTCGGCGGGGGTTTCGATCCCCGCATCTAGGGTCGGATGCTCAAGGTGAAGCTGATCTCCCCCCTCGTCCTTGAATATCTGATCCAAGGGATGAACCGGCTGCTCATCTGGTTTTGGTGCTTCCAGCTTTACTGGAGCATTGGGATCTGTTTCTTCTGGCGGCATAATAACCTCCTTTAGTTTTGCTTCTGTTCGATCCAATCAAATGTTTGTGATAGAAGAAAAAAAATAGTGGTCAGTTTTCTCATCTTAACTCCCCCTTACTAAGGTTTGAGATCCCACTCTATGTCTATCTCGCGCAAAGGTGTCCCGATGATCCTGATGTTATTTTTCTGCCGACAAAGGGTAACGCGCAGTTTATTTTTTTTCTTGAAACTAACGATGTTGACATGCAACTCACCCGATGGAACGGCGTTACGCTTCACGTAATCCTCCATCTCGGCAGCAACCGCCTTGGCAATCTGTTGGGCCACATGCAGCCCGATCATTTTGGGCACATTGGAGTCCTGGGCTATGCCCTGCTGTTGTTCAGGCTCTTGGCCTATGGCCTGTCCCCGAGCATCAAGGATTGTTGCTTGGCCGTTCATGCCGCGCTCCCCTCTATTTGCTTGGCTGCTTCTTTATTCTGCTGCTCAAGTGGCACGATGCCACGCGCTCGGTCAAACAGCTCCAACGCCTTGGCCGCGAGCTCGGCCCCCTGGCTATCCCGATCCAATTTGGCTTTGTGGCCCGCAACAAGCGTTTCCAGAATGATTTTGATCTGGTCTCTGGTCTGCTGGCCTTTGATCCGGCTGGCCCGTGCCAGTTGAACCTGCGTATCCGCCTGAATTTTCTGAACCTTCGCTGCCCGCTCCTGTGGCGTAACCGGGGAGCCACGACCACCTTTTTGAATACCCATCTGAGACATTTGCATTTCAGCCTGCGCCTGATCCCTTATCGCCTTCTTCAATACCTGACGAATTTTTACAGGTAAGATCATATAGTCGAGCAGTTCCGGGATGAATTTCCCCATACGAATCAAGGTCGGAGCGATGGCCAGCACGTTTTCCGTGTAAAGGTGGCGGATATTCGGATCGCGCTCGGTGTCGTCCAAGTTGAGGGAATATTCTAACAAGAAGGGCTCGCGGGCCAGCTGGATGACCTCGCTCTCGAACGGCTTGCCGACTCGGATAAGGCGATCATCGGACAGGGTTTTTAGCTGCTCGAAAATAATCTCGCCTTCCTCAATCCGGTAGAGGGAAAGCGAAGAAAACTCCTTGCTCAAAAGCAGCAAGCTCGCCCGCTGCCTCTGTTTATTTGTAATCCCCGGCACGTTGGCGCCGCTCTGACCCCAGGCGCTCTCGGGCGAGAAGCCAGATACGTTCTCCATTGTCTTAATGCAGAACTCCATCACGGCCATAGACGCTTGAGGAAGTATCGGAACCGGCTTGTCTTTGATTTTGCCGCCAGAAATAGCCCCTGGAGCCACTTCCTGAGAAGTGCCCGGCTTTGCGTAATTCGCCTCAAACAGGTCTACCTGCTTGGGCTTGATCGCCCCCTCTTCATAGAGGATTCCGCCCTTGGGCTGATGGCCCATAATCTCAAGGACCTGATTGAAAAATTTATTAGCGTAACGACTTGGATCTATAAGAATCCGCATGTAGCCATAGAAAACTTTTTCTTCCTCGTCCCAATGGCTGGTCATGCAGTTGAAAGTGAAGCGGTTGCCCGGAAGCTGCATCACGTCGCCGAGTTGGTGTTTCTGGTTCAAGAGAAAGACCTTCTGGTGGACCTTGCGCGACTGGCGGACGTAATCGGTGATCGACTTACCGAGAATCCTGCTTAGGCGGTTGCCGTAGGTGCGGAACTGATCGTCGGGCAGCCAAATGTCGTCGTCCTCCAGCGGGTCAAAAAAGTAGTACCCCATCTTGTCGTCGTACCACTGAAACTCCATGATGCGGAGTTTGCCCTTCGTCGGGTCGCCCTGGCTGCTATCCTCAATCGGCTTGGTCTGAATGTAAGGAATAATATACTGGATGGTGCTTTCGGCCTCGGGTCGGTTTTGGATCTCGCCCCCAGACACAGTTGCGGCTCGAATGAGTAATTCTTTGTCCGGCCATCGGGCTAGGGCCTCTTCGCGGTCAATCAGGCTCTCGCGGGCGCGCCAACGAGTGCCCATCAAGTTCTGATTGGAGCAGAGCGGCCACCACATCTCATCGTATGGAATCCGGCAGGAACCCGGTAGCCCGCGCGGGTCGCGCCCACGGTCGATGTAGTAATCACCCCAACCCATCCCGGTCACTACGAGATCCTCGAAGGACCGTGCCCGGTTGAAGTTGCCATAACTCTTGGTGATGGCCCAATCGTAGGTGCGAGTTACAAACTCCCCAACGGACTGTTGGACTTCATCGGACTCATCTATCGGCTCGAAAATCAAGGCTTCCGGTGAGTAAGCTTCCACGCCAGCGACAAACCGGATGAACTTCTGTGCGGTATTGAAAGCGTTGTGAGGGCGTTGCTGGTCGATGAGACTCTTTAAGTCTTCGTCGGAAAGTTGCTTGCCATCCCGGAAGCGGTAGGCTTGCTTGGCCTCCTTGCGCCACTTCTCGACGTGGGTACGGGAGGTATTGATCTCGCCTTGTATCCAAGTGACAATCCTGTTTTGCGGATAACTGCCCGCGTCGATCTGCGGGCCTACTTCTGAAGTTCCGGGAGTATCCTGAAAGGCGTCAGTTTCTGGCAAAATGGACTCCTAAAAGGAAAAGTCCTGTTCGGGAAACCGATAATGGCATTTGGCAGGACAATAAAACGATATTTGAGATTTGTCAAGGAGAAATTGCGGATTAGCTTCCTCCTCCCAGTTATGCCGCTTTCTTAAAAGGCCATTGAGAGCCTTTTTTTAGATTGCATTTCCCGCAGATCGGGCGCAGGTTGGCAGGCCAGTTTGAGCCACCCTTAGCTAAAGGCTTTACGTGGTCAATCTCTTCTGCTGGATCGCCACAAATCCAGCAGCGATTACCCCACATTGCCATACGGTTCCTGATTTGTTGTGCGCTTGCTCGGCCTTGAGCTTGAGAAAGTCGAGAGCGGTGCAGGGCCTTCGATGCTTTACGTAAAGCACGTGCTTTTTCTGGGTGTCGCAATTTCCACCGCCGATTAAGTTCTGCGTGCCTCCTAGCATTCGCCTTTTTCCACATAGTTGCTGCCCGATAGCGTTTTGCCTTGTTCTTCCGTGATGATCGAAGATTAGATAGCGCGGTTCTTTTCGGATTTTCTTTCTGCCAGTGGATGCTTCGTTGATTATGGCAGGGAATACAAAAGTAGTAACCGACATAGAATTCTGAAATTGGCTTTGATTGGCCGCATTTTTTGCAGGTTTTTATCGGTAGCGGTTTGCCAGAAGCTAGTAGTTCTGCCAACTTCTTGCGTTTCTGGTCTTTCCAATTACGCATGTAAGCAGCATGTTGAATTCTTCCCTTCGCAGTTTTTAGACCCATAACGACAATAACCCCATGATGGATACGAGGAGCGCGTATACCGCCTCCCAGCCTCCAACCACCTTCTGCCCGCCAGTGGACTTCTTTCGCCCGATGTTTTCTTCATTCTCCATGTAGGTAATTACCAGCTCGGGCTCCAAAAGCCGGGACATGCAATCGAGGTCGTCTTCATGCGCGATCGAGCCGACGCCCTTGAAGAGCTTGCATTCTTCGTCGATGAACCGCTTAGTGAGATCCACGGTGCGGCCATCGTAGATTTTTCGCATACAGGTCCGAGGCAGGTAAATCCGCCCCTCTGAGAAAAATGGAACAATCGCGTCAATCCGCAAATCTTTCGACAAATTATGCCGGGGTCCGCTCCGGCCAACCGGCACAGGATAGACTCTGATATCGAAGCCCTCCTCCTGCATTTTCTCAGTCAGGTAATAGGTATCACTCAATAGGCCGTACTCTTCGTAGATCGTCTGTTGCTGTTTCCACTGTCGAGTTAGGCGCATGATCGCTTCCACCCGCTCTTTGGGGTTCAGTCGGTCGTGAATCCAATCAACCAAGAAAAGTTTCTTGTCCTGGCCGGCCGCCCATACGTGGATTGAAGTATAGTCGGACTTCTTCCCCTTCGCCCCTGCCGGGTCCACGATCATGTAAGTGTTGTAGCGACCCGGCGGGATGGGAATGTCATAAAACTTCAACCACTCTTCCTTGAATTTATACGCCTGAGAGGCTGAAGGGTCCTGCTGAAACTTCGCCCACCAAACTTTACCTTCTTTCTTTTTGAAATCTTCATAGTGTTTTCTCCCGTGATACTCTTCCCAAAGATACTTTCCGGGGTTCTGCGGGTCTTCAGCCGGTAGGGTTATTACGAACCAATCTCCTCCCTGATCGACTGTGCCATCGTGCTCAAGTATCCGGGCGTATATATCCCGTTGCGTCCAGCGATGAGCGCACATGACAATCACCGCTTTAGGTTTTAGACGATCCTTCAGTAATCCGGTATAGGTGTCAAATAAGGTGTTCTGGATAGTCTCGCTTTCGGCGTCTACCCAATCTTTGATCAGATCGTCCATTATCAGGCAATTATGCACGAGTACTTGGTTTGCAAAGAAGTTATTTGTCCCTTCCACTTGGATGTCATAGACAGGGACTTTTGCCGTGCGTAATCTGCGAACCGCGGCCACGGAGTCTCCTTGGATTTGTGATGAACCGCATGGCATGTCTTGCAAATCGTCACAAGGTTCTCTGGCTGATTGTTCGTCGGATTCTCGTCTATGTGATGGATAATCAGAGTCGTTCGGACTATCAGTTGTCCGCGCCATTGAACCAAAATCACTCCCTCTGAGGCTTGACAAACGATACAGCGATTTTCGTCCCGTTCCAGGATCAACGGGCGCATTAACTCGTACAGTTTGGCGTAGCTCGTTCCGGTCTTGAAATGAGAATTCCCAGCCCCTCTCATTCTTAAAGAATGAGCCTTGTCCGCACAGGAGCGAGAGCAAAAGATCGTCCGCGACCCTCTTGGGGCGAACTCCTGTTCGCATTGAGGGCATGTCCGCTTTGGTCTCAACGCAGCCTGCGCCGCTCGTTGGCAGACCCGCGAACAGTATTTCCAGCCCGACCGTGCGCGTCCATGACAATAACTGCATTGATGATGATATTTTGCCGAGTAGTGCGCTATGGAGTGAGCATGTGTGCAGTAAAAGAATCTGGCACCACGCCGAAGCTGCTTCTCGTATTCTGCCCGGAGTTTTTTGAACCGCGTCCCACAGAAGGCGCAAACCAGTTCGACTACTATCCCCTCTCGGCGTGTCGCTTGATAACATTCCCGGCAGTTTCGCCCCCGATGTATCGGTCGCCCACATGTTGCGCAGTTTTTGTTGTGGCGTGACAAACGTCGCGGAAAGGGTATCTCCTGGTCGTAAACTAATCGCCGGCCTGTAACCGGATTCACGGCAGTAGATCCTATGATCTGCCGTGCATACGATTCGTCTATTGCTGGTTGTTCTAATTTCAACGAGATCATGCGATAAAACCCTCCTAGTTGCTCGAATGGCTCGCCACTCGACGATGCCGCGCTCATGATTGAAGCCGAGCACCTTCGGCTTGTTATCCGCGTTGTACAGCGCAGCAATATCTATTTGCCCCTGATCGGTCGTGACCATCGTCCCCGCGGGAAAGCAATCCAGCCGCTTGCCTCCGATGCCACCGCTGTAACCGACTGAGTAAAAGTTTCCTCCCATTTTCGTCGTAAAGTGCGTTTTGCTACGGCTGTCTTGGGTCAATCTGGAATTGGGGAAAATTTTAAGGTGCAGGTCGCTCTGCATCCTGGCTTTGATTTTTGCGCCGAAGTCATCGCTGGCGAGGTCGGCCGAGTAGGAGCAGACCATCGCATTATGGTCTGGATGCCTGCCTAAGTACCACGGCACAAATGTTCGAGTGGCAATATCCGATTTTGAGTCACCAGGTGGCATAAAAATCGCCAGCCTCAAAATTTCCCGACGCTCAAGATCCTCAAGGGCTGGGATGATGGTGTTCTGCTGATAGTCAAACCACTGGTAGCCAGAATTTATGGCAAGATAATATTGGCCGAGCGAGTTTCTGAGTTCTTCGACGTTAAGAGCCATCAGTCAATCTTAATCTCCGGTCCCGACATCTCCGGCTCAATCGTCTGACCGACCAACTCTTCGGGAACGGGAATTTTCAGCCGGTAATACTGCATCCCGCTTGGCGGCGAGTCCCAGTAGTACGCCGACCAGCCTTGCATCGAAATATAACTGAACGTCACAAACTTCTCAACGTAGACTTTCTCCATGGGGAACCTCCTTGTTAGACTTGAAGAACAAGATTATCGCGTTTCAGCTCTTCCAACTCGCATCTCGGGCACGGAATGATGTGCCCCTGATACTCCCGGTACTCGAAACCGCAGACCCCGCACTTTCCGCCGTAGGAAATAACCTCCAAGCCGGGCCGCTCCCTCTCTTCATACCAGAATCTCACCCGCGGGGGTTCTTCAAAGAGGGCGAGCTGAAACTCGGCCTTTACCCGGTTGGCTAGTTTCCGCAGGCTCGCACCGCTCATGGTCGCAGCGTCGATCACAAGCACGGGACGAAGCACCTGCGGAACGACCCTCATCATGGCCGGGAGCCAGATGGCGCCCAAGTAGTGCGAAGCGTACACGCTGGCGATAGCCCCCGAGCGCCCCGGTCCCATGACGGAACGGATCATTACGCTTCGGTGTTCAAGGGGATCAATGGGGCTAGGTGGACTGACAATGCTGTCCAGCTTCTCTTTCAGCCGGGCGAAAAACTCAGGTTCGGTGACGATTTTCATCTTAGCTACACCTCATATTGAGTAAGCAAAAAATCCGAGTGCTGTTTGCACCCAAAATTTGAGCGCGTGCGAACGGCGCTGAAATCGGAAGTCGGGCGGGAATCGTCTGTTACAACAAGGACCGCCACTTCTTTGTCGAATTGAATTGCCCCCATTCGCCTACAAACGCCTGTGTCTTTATTCTGTGGATATCTCTGATCCCAACTCTTGCAGGTCGCGCATCGAGGGGGGTTGAGCAATCTCAAATCGTCGTTCATCTCAGCCTCCAAATCACCCGCCCGCAGGGACATTCTATACAACTGGAAAGGATTCTTCATTCCTCAATTTCTGCCAAAATTTGTGGCATGGGACAATTCTTCTTGTGCCCGCCCTGGCAGCCGGTACAGAACTCCTTAGAAACCTGCCCCATGCCGTTGCGAATGGCGATGTGAGGACGGATACGGATTAGCAGATTAAGGAGACGGTTAATATGAGCATCCTTATCGGCAAGGGCCTGCTCAAGCTCGGGAAGTATTGAATCAGGCCCCGGCTGCGGTGCTAGGCTCTCCCCGCTTTGGGCTCCCTGTGGTGCCTGTCCCTTGCTCGCCAAGATTTTCCCCAACACTTCGTCCTTTTTCGCCATCGTTTTCTCCTCCTGTTAGTTGCCGCCTTTTACGTGCATCTTCCAAAACTTTCTGTTGCTCCCCGGAAACCAAATCCTCGAGCTCGTCCTGTCCGGGCTTTTTTGCCTTGACCTGATGAAGCAAGACGGCGGTATCGCGGATCTGCCCGATCACAGTCACGTAGGACATGAGGCTTTTCCGCTTCAACTCCGACTCCGCCGGCGAGGCCACGTCGTCCAAAAGCAGACTCCGGGCCAAGAGGTATTGATTGAGGCACCATCGGATTTGCCGATCTTCGGCGCCGTTCAAGGGGAAGGGGCTGTAGGCAATTACCCGCTTGGCGAGGTCCAACAGACTTGCCTTAATCTCGGGCGCGACAACCGGGATGAGGTGCTCTTCATAGTGCCAACCGATGTAGAGACTATTGAGTCCGTAGTCTTTTTCGATGTGGCTGAAGAAGTCGCCCTCGAGGAGTTTGCGGTTTACCTCGCTTCGGTAATCCGAAGCGCACACGGTACAGTTCCGGCCGTTTTTGAGCGCAAGGGGAATTTTGTTTGCTTGGAACTCGGTCTCGAAGCGTTGGACAATGGTCTCAATCGCTTCCAGACTTAAGCGCCCAAAAATAGCCGCTCTCTTGGCAACGCTATTGGCCATGAAGGATATTGTCCTTGGTAATCTCAAGCAACGCAATGATGTCGCGCATCGTCATGTTGGCGCACACCCAGTTGCTTTTCCAGCGGCCGGGAACTTCCTTGTCGAAGGTGAGCATGGCAACAAAAACCTGATCGGGATTTATCTTGCCGGTCTCGATCTCCTGCACCAAATCCTTGAGCTGTTCCAGCGGAGAGACTAGCCGGGAGTCGCCAGCCTTGATGGCCCGCTCGACGTTCAAGTGGGTCACTTTGTCATTCATGAAATTCCTTTAGACCCTTCCTTAATGGGGTTGTAGTTCATTTTTTCCTAGTCAATCGCGCGACTTTACCGCGACCATTAACTGTCGTGTGCAACTTTTCTTTTCGGTCACGATAGAGCGATTCACGTCGCTTAAGTTCTTTGCCCGTAAGGGGCTTATAAATCTCCAGCCAGTTAATCCCCAAGTTTTCACACACCTTCAGATGCTCACGGCGACTAATAATCTCGATTGCCACTACTCGCCTTCTTCTTCCTCCCCGTCCCCCACTTTCACTTTGATCTTCTCCTTAGGTTCGATGGTAACCACCATATCGCCGTCCCGGTAGGTGAGCAACTCGTGCTTGTGCATGAGGTCCAACAACTCTTGCTTCTTTACTGTTTCCTCACGCAACGCGAGCAACCTTGCATCTCGAATCTCCACGTAGGCTTCTGCCGCTGCAGTAATTTCCGGGATCGCATCCGGTAATTCCATCCCCTCAAGAGATTCTTGCTTAGCCATCTGTTCCCCCTGTCCTCAGTATGATTTTCGCCTTTCCGAGTTCCGATAGGTACACGCCGACATAAAGGCCGATGGTATATATCATGGCATCTCGCCGGTTGATTTCACTTGGGACATCGCCCAACGCTTCTATAGCCTTACCTCCCGTGGCTGCCTTGAGCATCACTTCTGTGAACACGTAGCCGTCGGGGTCATTGATTATCTCCGGGAGGCTGGCAAGGTGAGTGTTGTTACGAAAAGCTGTAATCAATGCTTCTACCGCTCCCCGATTTGCGCGATCACAGAGGTCTGCGACCAACTTACGTCCGACGACTAGTTTTTGCCTTAGAATTTCTTCGTCCATGCTTTTCTTGCTCCGACATCGGCCATATAATTTGCCCACCCTTATCTTCCCAGTTATTTGACTGAAGCCTTTCCCACTCTGCGGCAACCAAATAAGCGAGAGTGAGGGACATTTTTTCCCTACGGGCTGAAGAGAGGATCTTTAACTTACCCCAGATGGTATCAGCGCAACGGATGGAACGGGCTCTAGGCTGGTCATCCACGCCAATTCCTTTACTATATTCAAAACCCGTTGTCAACATATATTTACAAGTGAATTATTTCTTTTCTTGACATCTTCCCCGCTCTTCGTTTATTCTCATTTTCATCCTGGCCGGTCGCGCAGCCGGTCGAAGAAGTCCAACCGGGTCTGGGGTGTTCTCAGCACCCCAGACCACACTACTGAGAGGTGGAAATGCTGTCTATCAAATCTCATTGTAAACGTGGACATGATATTAGCCTGGTCGGACGCAATCATCACGGAGATTGCCGACCATGTTCAAGATTGCGCAAAGTCAAATATTATCATCTAAATAAAGAAAAAATTAAGGCCTGCAGGAAAACGTACCGAGAGGCAAATCCTGAAAAAGTTAGAGGAGTGCGTTTAAAGCGGGAGTATGGAATTACAATTAGACAATACCAAAGCCGTCTAGCCAAACAAAATAATAAGTGCGCAGCTTGTGGTTGTTCAGGGCAAAAACTGGTAGTTGACCACGACCATATAACAAAACAAATTAGAGATTTGTTATGCGATGGTTGTAATAGAGGTATTGGGCAACTTAGAGACGATCCTATTGTAATCCGCAGAGCAGCACGTTATGTAGAATCTCACCGGCAGCAATCATTAACCCTTAGAGTTCATCATGTCGGATGATCTTCCAACAATAAAGGCTCATCCCGATTTTGATTCGTTTAGCTCCGACGAGCTAAAAATCCATATTCGATCCTTAGAGGAGCAGGTCAATTTCGGCCAGGTTCATGGCGCCGAGCACCTGGTTATTGTCTCCCTTATCCAGGAGCGGCGATCAGCCCAGGCGGAGCTCGCCCGGAGGAACGGACTTGGACCCCCGAACCAACAGCCGGAGTTCTGGCCGGAGTTTTTAAACGCAAAGGACTTTTTAAGCAAGCCCGAAGACCCTCAAAGATGGATATGGGAGGATTGCCTGGCGGCTGGGGTGGCTTCCATCCTGGTAGCAAAGCCGAAGGTAGGTAAATCTTTTCTCGCCACTAATCTGGCCATCGCCATAGCCCGCGGCTATCCTTTTTTGGCCCGGGGGGTAACTCAAGGTCCAGTCGCCTACCTCTCCTTAGACGCCACGCACGACGAGATGAGGGACGTTTTTAAGATATTCGGCCTTAAAGACAGCGACCCGATTTTTATCCATACGGGGCGGGCGCCGGTCAAGGCGCAAAAGTGGGTCATGGAACAGGTAGGTAAAAACGGAGTTAAGCTATTGATCGTCGATACGCTGCAAAAAGTCTTCAGGTTTCAAAATATTAACGACTACTCGGAAATTAACAACGCGACAGAGCCTCTATTGAGCGCAGCTAAAGAACAAGGCTGCCATGTGATGTTTTTGCATCACGCGGGAAAGGAGAGCAGGGACGATCTCGACTCTGCGATTGGAAGCACTGGGCTTCGGGGTCTCGCCTATACCTATCTTCATCTCAAACGCTTATCGGAAAGCACCCAACGCATTTTGAGAACCGATCAAAGAGGGGGCCGTAATTTCGACGAAATCGCTATCTCGGACGGAAAGGACGGGTGGATCGAGAAGATCGGCACGCGAATGGATGCAGAGATTGAAATTTTTAAGCCCCAGATAATAGAATTTTTAGAAGAGCAACCTGGCGCCCAGGAGAAGGAGATCCACATGGCAATCCCAGGGCAAGGTCGAATCATGTCACGAGCCTTAAGAGCGTTGATGAAGCTTAGGGAGGTCGAAAGAACGGGAACCGGCAAACGGGGTAACGCCTTCCACTACTATCTAGCTGGCCAGTTGATTCAGGAACCGGAAAAGGAAGAGGAAAAAGAACGGAGCTTGTTCCAAGCAAAATGACTTGGCTAATTTTACAGGAAGACGCAAGGAGGATTCCG
>Ga0075752_120_pt1 | contig 28765 bp, 33 predicted proteins | sample RifGroB1_FD_67819 | JGI IMG/M metagenome (GOLD analysis project Ga0075752, IMG submission 67819) | Microgenomates (Amesbacteria) bacterium GW2011_GWB1_48_13
AAATCCCGGCCCCAACGCGGTTTCTCCTCAAGCCAAAACCGAATCCCGGCATTCAGGTTGGCTTTATTTACCCTGCTCATCAATCAAATTCTACCAGAAATTTGATAATAGCCTAATCTTGGGGTGTCTAAGTCATTTAGAGGCTGAAGGAATCCATTAGCGGTATAATCCACTCTAGGAAGGTGTTCAAACTGAAATTCGTTCTCGGCACATTTGGACCAAAAACTTTGAATAAATTAGAGTCTCTGATTTCAGTAATTGCAGACGAAAACAGGTCAATTGTTAGAGAACAGGATTTTGATTCAGATATTCGTGAAACGTACAATTTCCTCCCAACAAACAAACGATATTCAGCCGTGATGGTATAAGCTACTTGATTTCAGGAGAAGAAAATGGAGCGGAAAACGCATTCGAGATATACGAAAAGATGCTGGCTACGGACACAAAAAAGTTATTTTAATTTCTTCTTTACAGCACCAAAATGCTCAGGGTCGGGCTTAAATCCCAAGGCCAAAAGTTTAGTGTACCAACGGGGTTCGATAACGGTTGATATGCGTAATGTTTGGGCCTTTAGCGATCGTGCAAAGTTTTCGGTTAAACCGGTGATTTGAGTCCCAAATCCCTGATTACGTAAAACTTCGGCCAACAGAAAATCATATCTTTCTACTATTCCGTTTAGCGGGTTCCAGGTAAGTGAATAAGTTAGAAGCGCATCGGCAATATGTATCTTTCCGGCTATGAAATAGGCGTTTTTTATCCTGGGGTCATACCATTCCGTATGGTTATTTTCTGCCGGGCCCTTTCCCATTAATTTTGCGATTTTTTCTGAGTTTATAGCTAAAGACGATAAAAAAAGATCCATATGCGCAGTCCGCCATTCCCCCGATCTGAAATTAGCTAGTTCTCGAGTGTTTCCAGCCATAATCAATTACAGTTTATGTATTATAGGTTTAATGTTCCTGGCTGTCCCTGTCCTTAATGGCGGTCGCGGTAGTACTGCCGGCTGTGATTGCCGGAGTCCTGAACAGAAACGGCTATAATATTTCTACCAGTGCGGATCAATCGGGGGAATTGAGGACCTGGTGGGAACCTGCGGAGGTGATTCTTATTCCGGGAGGTGAAGCAGAATTGGAACTGAACGCAGAATATGAAAGAGGCCGATATCCCCTACCCCGCCTGACTGTACAGCTCAATTCCCCAAACATGACCATTGAGCCGCAACAGCTGGTATATGATCTGGCTTTCAGGGGTAGAATAACCGTCGGTAAAATCCGGATACGGGTGCAGGAACCGGGAGAATATTACCTGGGTGTAGACGAAAATATGATTGATACTGGTCTAACAAATATTGTATCCATCAATAGCCCGGCAAAAGTAATTGTCCGGTAAAACCGTAAATAATGAAAACGCTGCCTGCCCTAACTCTGATTGAACTACTGGTGGTAATTGGAATTATCGCCGTGGTGGCAATACCGTCGGTGATCGTATTCAATAACGTGCGTATAAATCAATCACTGGTAACTTCTGCTGAAAGCCTGGCTACGGTAATAGAAAGGGCACACTTGTTTGCCCGGGACGGGAAAGATGAAAAAGCCTGGGGTGTAAGAAAAGACGGTAACAATAATTACATTTTAATTTCAGGAAACCCGGTAATATGGAGTATGGAATCGGAATACAGACTGGAGCCGGGTATTAAATTTAACGGACCGGCAAGTGTGTGGTTTGTGCTGGGAAGCGGTGAGACTACCGGGAATTTTTCCATCAAACTGGAAACTCTTTCGGGAAACAAGGTGATGAAAGTGGAAGTTAATCAGGCCGGTGTAGTAACCGTTAAAAAAGGATAAAAATGAAAAGCAGGCAAAAAGGTTTCAGTATAATTGAAGCGGTTTTGTCCATCGCATCTGTGGCGATAATCGGAATCACTTTTTTCCCTTCGATTTCAAATTTGACTTCAAGATCCAAGAGATCTATCTATGAAAGCCAGGCCTCCAGGCTTTTGGGCGAAGAAATTGAAGTGGTCTACAATATATTTTTAAGCGACTGGCAGGGCAGTGTTATAAATTATCCTGAAGGACAGCCTTACCACCCTTCCATCGACAGCAGCGGTCCAAACCCGGTATGGACACTTGAGCCTGGTGAACAAGCAGGTATCGAGACCAGATTCGACCGCAAAGTCGAGGTGCTGGGAGTATGCCGGGATGCAAGTAACGGAGTAATAAAAGCCTGCGCTGACGGAGGTATAGGTGACGAAAACAGTAAATTGATAAAAGCTGAAATCAAATGGAAGGATTCGGGAAATGAAAAAACATCAAAGACGCAGTTGTTAATAACCAATCTTGAAAGAATATGACCCGATTCAATATTACCTACAGAAAAGCTTTCACCCTGGTGGAACTTTTGATAGGGTTGGCGCTCGCAGGGATGGTGTTTGTAATGATCTCCTCTTTTATGGTGACTTTACTCAATTCGACCGTAAAGGATAAAAGGAGGCAGGCATTTGAACAAACTAAAAACGATCTGCACAGGGAATTTTCTACCAAGGTGTTGTGGGCCGAAGCAGTAACTGCAGAGACTGACAGATTTTCTGCCGACGGGCAAGAGTTCAAAATAATCGGTGAAAGAATATACAGGGACACTACACCGATAACGCCGGAAAATATCAGAGTTACCAGTTTTGAAGTCCAAAACTTAAGTGCCGACCCGGAATTTGTCAGTCTACAAATTAATGTGCAGATGATTAGCAAAACCCCGGATCTGTCCCAGGACGCACTGACATCTATTATTTCCCAGAGAAGGCTGAAAATTGTTTCTGAATAAAATGAGAACCGGCATCGCGACCTTACTGACGGTTTTTCTAGTTTCGGTGATCGCGGTATTTATGATTACTGCCTGGCAGGCAAGGCTGCTTTTATCCGTGCATCGCAACCGGACCGACTCGGATTTTATAGCGGCTTCGTACAACGCGCAAAGTGAAGTGAATGATACGGTGGCCAAGTTTTTGGGTGGTTATCCCAATGCCTTCACATATCCATTCTCCGTGGTAAACAAAGTTTTACCGGACGGAACGATTTTAAATATTACCGGAGAAAAAGACACAACTACGGGAATTGAAACTATAACTATTTCCACCAAACGGGAATATGCTTCAAGCCGAATTGTAATATCCAAAGGGGGGGAAACTTCAGAAGAGGTTCAGGTCAAAGATTCACAAATCCTATTTGCCCTGGACTGCACCGGCAGTATGGGAGCGGCAGCCTGTTCTGACCCTTCGTGTTCGGAAATACAACCCGACACATGGCCGAAAATAACCAGAATGGATAAAATGAAGGAAGCAGTAGACGCGTTTTTAGAAAAATTGGGTGAAACGCCGGGGAATGAGAAGGTGAAAGTGGGTATTTCACTTTATAATCTGATAGGCAACTGGCTTTACACCCAATACCAACCCGACGGAACACCAATAGGTAACCCGATCAACCCGGATAATACATGGACCATTGAAGAGATGCGGCTAGCTGTAAAAAATGGTTTTGGCAGGAGTGGTGGACAGGAAAGTCCGGCATGCAAAAACGTTTTGTCCTGGACCAATGTCGGCGGCGGCTTGGATTTTATGCACAAATACTTTAATAATAATAATCCGCCCGGAATAAAACAGATCGAAATCATTATAACTGACGGAATTCCAAACGAGAGGACGCCGAACCCGAAATGCGGTCAGTATATATTTTGTCCCGTGGAAGGGGCATTCTGCTGCCCATCGGGAACGAAATGTAATATGACTAAGCCTTTAAGCGATGACGGTCAGGGGTGGACCTGCCCGCAGGGATCGGGTGAGAATACATGTGAAAAACACGGAATGGAATACCTGGCGTGCAACCTTGCAGATACGAATACCGCATGGATTCCATTGACATTCACACAGAGTCCCAATCCGAAAGGGGTACGGGATCCTGAAGTAGATCTGTATTCTGTCACCGTTTTGGATAAAGTACCGTTCCCATACGTGGTAAACAGTTTTCAGGATTTTTCTACTAAATACTATAATTCAAACGAAGCTAAGAATTTACCGGAAATATTGAATGATATTTTCAATACGATAATGACCAGTATTCTGACCATCGAGATTAAAAGAGTAGTGCCGACGCCATAAAATACTTTAAATCAGGTGCAGGTAGAGAGATGCGAAATAAAATTGTAAAATGATCTAATTGCGGGTAAGCGCTTCGCTAATCCCCGCTCGCTGCGCTCGCGGGTATAGCTCAATGGCAGAGCGTCAGTTTTCCAAACTGAATACAGGGGTCCGATTCCCCTTACCCGCTCCGCTCCATATGACAATTAACTACAGAAATGTATATAAAGTTACTAGTAAACAACATAAATGACAAAAGTTGCCATCCCAGCCATTGAAATCGCTAAAGCATATCTACTTGCTGAATTAAGTAAGATTTTCCCTGGAGATAATTTTCAAAACAGTCTAGAAGATAATATTGGAAAATTACCAGAACAAGATGTGTGGAGATTACTAGAGGCTTTGTCTTTCACATATAGATTAAATGGTGTTTTTTGGTCAATTAGTGATGATAGTTATGTCTGGAATAAAGAAGAAGTAAGTTGCGATAGTTTAGTTCTTACTGGAATGAACCCTCAGGTTGATAGAATCACTCACTCAGAAACTATACAAAATAACCCTCTCAAATTTCGGGACTATTTAATCACATACTTTAAAAAATTTCCTGATAGTGATCCAGAGGGTTTGGGCCAATTTCGACCAAAAGGAGAAGTAATTAAATGCCCAACAATTATATTGACTGCAAAGGATGAAAAGTTGCTTTTGCTTGATGGTTCAAATCGATTCATGGCTCACCTATTAAATGGGAATAATACTATAAACGCTTATATTGGAAGAAAAGTTAAGGATGGAAAAATGAAACTGGGAGATAGCATTTTTTGGTTGCTAAGACACGTTTATGAAAAAGGTGACGAAACAACGAAACAGTCAGTTTTGACCGTTATTAAGGAGCTTGTTAATGCTATTTCCGATGGTAAAGATGCGGTTGAGACTTATTGGATATCTCATGTAAGAGATGAAAAACTAAAAGAAGTAGGAAAACAAATTTTATTGGAAATCAGTAAAACTTCTAATTCCCAAATGGTCTTTTAGAACTTGAAGTTTTAAAATTAGTTCAGCTGAAATGTAATAGTGAAGACCAATTTTTACTTTAGAAATAAGTGGTAAATCGGGGTCGAGTAGATATTGTTTGATATACTCGTCCTGGCTAAATAGGTCCGAGCCAATTACGGTATCCAGCTCCAAAAGCTAATTAAAATCCAGTAAGTGGACCTTGAAGCTAGATAGGTCCGACCGAAACCTATGATAAATCAAAAACCCAATATACAAAAAATGGTCGTTTGTGCAAATGTCTTTATTCGTAAAGATGGCAAATACTTGTTGATGAAAAGATCTCCTGAGAAAAAGTATGCACCCAATAAAATTCACCCATTTGGCGGAAAGATTGATCAAGATGAAAATCCATATGGCGGAGCAGTACGAGAAATTAAGGAAGAGGTTGGGGTGGAAATTCAAAATCTTAAGCTTGAGGCAGTAATTCTAGAATTAACCGACGAGAAGGATTTACCTGTAAATTGGTTGATCTTTCACTTTAGTGCTGATTACAAGAGCGGTGAGGTGAAATCTACAGACGAAGGTGAGGCTGTTTATCTAACACCTGATGAAATTAAGTCGTCAGATTTATTTCCTTCCGTCAAAAGCATAATAGATAACATCTTAAATCCTAATGATGGTACAGTTTTTACTACCAATAGCTATCACGGTTTTGAAAGTGGGTTGATTGAGTTCTCTAAAAAAGTTTGTGTTATATAAACATCAACAAATTTGAGTTTAAATGAGAATTAAGTAATTGAAGTTGAAAAGCTAGTAATTCAGCCTCTTCTGAACTATCATTGAAGAAGTGGAAAAGACCGACTCGAATGCCAGCTCCCGCTCAAAAAGCAAAACATGGATACTATAAAGGGGGGTAATTATGCTACTTATTGACACTAGTGGTATATTTATTTCAATGGAACAAGATTACTGGGTAACAGTTCATTCAGAAGAAGCTAGCCATTTTAATCCCAGGGCTGAGCAAAAGAAATTGAGCAAAAGAAATTGAAAGGTGGACTGGTAAAAGTTTGGTACGGTAGTGGTTTGCCAAGTCAAACACGAGCTCAAGATGAGCAGGGAATAAGGGATAATTTGAGTAAAGATGGTATTTCTCCTGTCAAAATAACTACTAAATAGCACATTCGGGTACAATAATCGTTCGTAGTTGATTAAGCTGGAAACCAATCAACTCAAATTCCTTCGTGCTATTATCAATTAGCTGGTTTAGTTCGCGCGAAATCCGCTTACCAGCTCCAAATGGATAAAAAGATAATTGCGGGGTTTGTACTGATTGTGGCCATCGTATTGGGAGGAGGGATTTTTCTGGCGACTAGAAAAACAGGAACGGCTGCCGGAATAACGACCGAAGCAGGCAATGAACCTGAAGTTTTATCATCAACTGGCATTCACTGGCACCCGAAGCTGGAAATCTATGTCAAAGGAGAAAAAATACCTCTTGAAAGCGACATCGGACGCAAAAACAGTGAGCAGCCCATTCATACTCACGATGAGGACTTTTTAGACGGAGTCATACACCTGGAGTTTAACGGTCGGGTGACACCGGACCAGGTGCTTCTGGGCAGATTTTTTGATATCTGGGAGAAGAAATTTGACTGGTCCGAAGGGAAGGTAATAATGACCGTCAATGGGGAGGAAAATACCGAGCTGAAAAACTATGTCATGAGGCATGAGGACGAGATAGTGTTGAAGTTTGAATAGTTTAGCGGCAGTCCTGCGGACAGGTGGCCGGGGTTTCAGGACAGGGGCAGCCGATAGCCGTGCAGACGATTTCCTCACACGTGCCGTTGCCGCACAAATCCAGGCAGACCGAAGGTGAGACGGTAGGAATCTCTTCCACAAAGCTGCTGCCGTCCGGGGTGCGGCATTGGCGGGGGTATGATTCCGTGACAGGAAGGCCGGCGGCAGCACAGTCTGCGAAATTACTTATACCGGAATAACGGAAAGAACGCAGGTATAGGAGCATCATCAGCGCCAGAGCGGAAAGAAGGATCAAACCTACTGCAAATAACCATAGTTTGGGAAATGAAATCATGGGATATACTTAAATAGCATGATACCACTGCGCGACCACAACAAAAGCAATACTTTCCCCTTTGTTACATATGCTCTGATGGCAATAAATATTGCTGTTTACATGTATATGTATTTTTTCCTGGGAGAACGATCATTTGACAGATTTATAGAAACCTGGGCAATGCAGCCTTCTGAAATCGTAGCCGGCGCAAGCCTGGTAACTCTGATCACCTCCGTTTTTGTACACGGAGGATTTTTGCACCTGGCGGGAAACATGCTGTTTTTGAATATTTTCGGAGACAATCTGGAAGATACACTTGGCCATGTTAAATATCTAATCTATTACCTGGCAGCAGGACTGGGAGCCTCGATACTGCAAATAGTTGTCGACCCAGCTTCGCGAATCCCAAACCTGGGAGCATCTGGGGCTATAGCGGGGCTGATGGGAGGGTACCTAATACTTTTCCCGAAGCACAGGGTGGATGTGCTGCTGCCGGTCTTCGGGTGGCTTCAGGAAGCATCTGTTCCTGCTTATACCATGCTGTTTTACTGGTTTGTCCTGCAGTTGTTTTCCGGGGCAGGGTCGCTAGGAGCGGCAGGCGGAGGAATAGCGTATTTTGCCCATGTAGGAGGTTTTGTGACAGGGGTAATACTAATTAAAATATTTACCGGTATTACCGGTCTGAGGCAACAATGGCGAGAACAATATTGATAATAGCGGCGATAGCAGGTTTTTTTATTCTGGGGTATGCGGTAACTTCGGGTAAGTTTAATCAGTCCTGGAACTGGCAGAAAAAGTATTTAACAGAAGGCAGTTTCAGCTATAAAATCCCGCGGGGATGGAAGGAAGAGAAGAAGAATGATAAAAACTTTGATATAAGGGTGGAATACTCTCCGGCCAATGCCGGGCAAATGCCAGGGACGACAGGCCAGGCGGCTGTAACCGTAGCCAGCCAGAGAGAGGATGAACCTCCCATGTCCACTCAAAGGGAATTTGATGCATGGTATGTGGCCGAGAAAGGTACGGATGAAATAGATAAAATTGGATCCCTGGAAATCGGAGGCAGGAGGGCGGTAAAACTGGGTTATGAGATGAAATCGCAAAATGGCGAACTGCTTTGGTCTTTGACTACGTGGATAAGAGAAGGAGATACAAACATTTATATTAATACCCTGGGGAATGGTATATGGAATAAAGATGATATGAAGTTTCACCAACAGTTTTCAGAAAGTCTGGTATTTGATTAGGGAGATAATACTTCCATAATGGACCGTCCGAGGGCGAAGGAAACGATTTCCGGTCGGCCTTCCGGTGAGATAACAACCGGGAAAAAATGGGCATCGACCAGAAGTGAGTCGAAAAATGTGAACTTTCCCGACAACCCCTGCATTGTTTTGAGGGACCACGACTGGTCGAAAATAAAATTGCCTTGAGAATAAACGATCAATTTGCCTTTGTAAATTTCCAGCGGCTGGACCCAATGCGGATGATTGCCAATGACCAGATCCGCTCCCGAATCTATAGCCAGGCGGGCGAACCGGCGCTGTCTACCTGTAACCGTGGTAGTATATTCACTACCCCAGTGGAACTGGACAATGACAATATCCGATCGGGAACAGGCTGTATTGATGCCGGCTTTAATCCCCTCATCTGCTGCCTGGGATATGCCTTGGTAAGGGCCGCCTACATCATTGAAACCCAAAATGCCGATCCGGGCGTTGGGTGCGGCGAAATATACCGGGCCGGAAACACCTGCGGCCAGAATGGAGGCAGATTCCAGATAACGTAGAGTATCTTTCAGACCAGTCGCACCAAAATTTGCTGCGTGGTTGTTAGCCAGGTTTACGGCGTCGATACCCGCTTGCGTCAGGAATGGCAGAAACCGCGGATCGGCGCAGAATTTAAAACCATCATTGATAACCGGACAACCTTTGACGATGGGGTTCTCCAGATTTACAAAGGTCAGGTCTGCGGAATTGAGGAAACCGGAAACTTCGGAAAAAGGGTAAGAAAAGTTTTTTGAAGCCGCGGCCTTGGCGTTGATGCTTCTGCCCAGCATCACGTCTCCTGTAGTAATTACAGTAGTTACTTTTTGAGCCGAAAGGGTGGCTGTCCAGGAGTGATCCTGGGAAAGTATTGAATTGTAGGTGATCTGTTGGGGTATGTAGTGAGTTGGGGGTAATGGAATAGGGGTGGGTAGGGGAGAAACTATTGGGACGGGAGGTGCTACGATAATCAGAGAGAGAATGAAGGAAATGAGACGGTCCAGCACTGCAGATATTTTACGCTTAAGCGGAAGGTGGGGTAAAATCAAGCCGAGCCCTTGTAGCTCAATGGATAGAGCACCTGTCTTCGGAACAGGTAATGGGGGTTCGATTCCCTCCAAGGGCACTGGATGGCTCGGCTTGCGCTTTGCGAACGGAATAGTTGATGGAGGTTCGATTCCTCCCGGGTGCGCAAAATATAAAGTGTTTTTCTCAACTTTATTGCTTTTTAAAAAAAATACTGGTAAATTGTGGCTGTGGTTAAAGAAATTGCTTTCCCAATAGCTGATATAAATTTTCTGAAATCTGCTGCAAGAGCTCTTGGTTTGGAAGAAGTTAGGTTGCCTAGAGATATCAGAGAAGCTCAAGCTCTAAAAGACCGAGGGGTTTCTGTACCTGGAAGCTTAGACCCTGCGGAAGCATATTTGTTAATGGAAATTACCAAAAGAATTCAACCAGGGGTAAGTGTTCCTGATGGACTTGTTGTTTATCTTAACGATAGAGGTGTAACCAATATTCCTGAAAATGATGTTCCTACTGTACTTTTCCGTGAGAAAACAGTTGCGTTCAATAAACTGTCGAATGCCATTATAGAAGTGGTAAGTAAACCCAAAAAGTAGCTTTGAGATATAGTTAAAAAATTAAATTAAATTTGGAGGGATTTCCCGTTCATCCAAAATCTTGAATTGGCCCAGTATTGAATCCAGAAGGTGTTCCAGCATAGGTCTTTCAAGCGCACCAAAGCATGGAAATAAAACAACCAATAAAAATTACCGTTATTGCTACCATCGTTGTATTTGGCATTGCGGGGTATTTTATATTCACCAGAGAAGCTGTAAAAACTAAAGTTTTTGCCAATAATGAACAATGCGAGAAAGAAACTAACTACGATTGTATTTATTACTTGTGTGATATTCCGATTGGAGATTTGTACCAAAGGTTGTGCGTAAAGGGCCTTGGTTCCGGGTGGTATAGCTCTACAGAGATTGGAGATAATGAAGTCGCTCAATCTGAAACCTCTCTTTGGAAAGTATATACAAGCACAGAATATAAATATCGAGTTAGCTACCCTCCAGACTGGGAACTTGTGCAAGTAACCGTAAAACAATTTCCTGCGGCTGTTCGGTTTACGAAAATAACCAAACAGGGCGTTAATTACCTTAACGATGCAGTTGTTGATATTATTGTCGAACCCAACCCGCTTCGAAAAACACCTACCGAAGAATGGTATCGAGAATGGGTAAAACAAATTCCTGCCGGAATCAATCTTGAAGGAGTCAAAATCGAAGAAACAACGTTCAAGAATATGAAGGCACTCAAGATCGACAATAATACCGTTTTCTTTACCAAGGGATTTAATATGTTTAGGATTACATGGCATGTTGCTGGTGATTATGATCAGTCGCTAGTCGAATCAACTAAAAAGATTTTTGAACAAATGTTGGACACCTTCGCGTTTATTGATTAATTTTTGCCGCCAAAGAAAACTTGAAATTGTTAGCGGTGCGGCTCACTTTGACTTCTCCCCGCCCCCGCGGGGTGAAATGCGTTCGGACTAATTAAAGAATACTGCACATTTTAAGATACTGTTAAAATAGCGTATGGTTGAAAGAACAATCAAAATATATTGTCTTCAGACCTCTTCCCACGGTGAGGCAGCGGGGTCGCTTTTATATACCGAAGCGGGAGATGTAAAAGAGAGCGGACCGTTTTGCCAGGCAGATTTAATCATCAGGAGAAACCATTTGGAAAGAACCGGGGTTGATCCTGAATCAATTATATTGTTGGATATACAGGCATATATCACACGGCATCCTGAGGTCTATGGACCCAGCCCGTTTAAGTCCAGACCTTTATGGGAGTGTGAGTAATTTGGGTTATAATTAACTGCACTTGGTGGATGTAGCTCAACAGCAGAGCGCCGGGTTGTGGACCCGGAGGTCGCGGGGGCAGCACCCGTCTTCCACCCCCAGGAATGGTTGTTACTTAACGGTGATGGAACCGGACTGGGAAGGAGTGAGGTGGTTGTGGTACTTATAAGTGCCGGGGGTATTGAAAGTCAGGGAAATGGATTTGCCGGCCTCAAAATTGCCTAAATTTAAGGGCGGGTACGCGGTGTGAGTGGGATGGGGGGCGGAGGAGACATTGCCGGTAACTCCGGATTGGTTGAGCCAGGAGACAGTGGTTCCGGCTTTGACGGTTAAGGCAACGGGAACAAAACCGGAGGGGGTAAGAAAAACCGACACCTGCTCGCCTCTTTTTTGGGCTTCTATCAAAGTCGGGTTAACCTCGGTCGTGCCGGTGGCCGGGGCAGTGTTGTAACCGGATTTATTAAAAAAGAAAAGGTAAACAGCACCATAGATAACAACACCAACGACAGCGTAAATTGCAATCCATTGCCAGATAGGACGTTTGGAGTAGTCGGCCACACAATAATTACAGCAGATTTTTGTAAAGAGTCAAGCCGACCAATACTGCTCCAAGGAGAATAACCAAGTAGACGGTTAACCAAGTCTTGCCGTTCTTAGATGACCAGAATGTTTCCAGCCTGGACTGGCGGTACGGGCTGAATTTTATCGGTGGCGCGGGCAAGGGATCGTCACCAGAAGGTAAAGTGAAACGACTCAAGTCTTTTGATGTGGTATATTTATTTGATGACACGATACTGCCTAAAGTATATCGTATCATTTCTGGTATTTACACCGGTTTTTGCCCTCGCTGCGGGTCCGGCACTGGCCGCCAGGACCATAAACTCGGTAACTTTAAATGGCGCCAGTTCTGTTACAGTAGCTCCTTCTGCTTCAATTACAGCTGCAGTTAACGTTACAACATCCGGGACTGGTACAAATAATGACTGGAATGGAACCAGTTGGGACATATCAGGAGCTAACTGTGTGAATACCGCAAACTATAGCGCTTCCGGAACATATGAGGAGTCGTTTAGTATTACTGCCCCAAGTAGTTCGGGAACATATGACGTCAGTTTTATCGCTTACACAAATAACACCTGTTCTTCAGGGGCCAGTACTACATTTACCGTAACTGGAGGAGTTGTGGTGGTCACTCCGACGCCCACCCAAGTCCCCCCAACCCCTATACCGCCGACCGCGACGCCTACACCAATTCCAACATGTAATGTGACAACAGTATCAGCTCCGTCAACGTTGACTGTGGGAGGAGCGGCGTCTACATGGACGGTCTCGGCAGTTCCCAGCGCAGGTTCGGTGAGCGAAGTGGACTTTACGACCGACAACTCGACGGTCGCGACGGTGACCAGTCCGGGCACTTTTGGCTCCCCTGATGAATACACAACTAATGTTTCTCCAGGGTCAGGACCACCAGGTTCTACAACACTTAGAGCTTCATGTCTGATATTAGGTGTGTCCAGGGGAACAGGTTCGACACCGGCAATGCTTGTGGCTGCGCCGACTGCCACCCCAACGCCAACTTCGACACCGACAGCGACTCCAACTGTAACTCCTACTCCCGTGCCGCCCACAGTTACGCCTACGGCAACGCCGACCGCTACGCCAAGTCCGACGAGTACTCCTACCCCCGTACCGCCGACTGCCACACCGACGCCGGATTGCACGCTATCCGGGCCAACGTCTTTGACAGTGACGGTGGGTGGGTTTGCGGATTGGGACGTGACAGAGGTTCATAGTGGAGGCGGTGTCGATGAAGTCGATTTCTCGACAGATAACGCAACCGTCGCGTCGGTATCACCGATGGTAGATCCGGCTAGTCCTTACTCCACCGTGGTGAGTGGTGTGGGAACGGTGGGATCGCCGGTGACGGTTACAGCGTTGTGTATTATGGGTGGGGTGCAGGTGGGTTCAACTCTTTCGGCGACTGTAACGGTTAATCCGGCTCCAACCAACACACCCGTGCCTACGACGACTCCTACTGCAACATCAACCCCGGTTCCGCCATCGGCTACTCCGACACCTTTGCCCACAAGTACGTCCACACCGATTCCGACTCCGACTAGTACACCGACACCTGTTCCAACGAGCACAGCCAGTCCGACACCGACTCCAGTTCCACCAACTTCGACTACGGCTCCAACTTCCGTTCCCACTGAGACGCCGACAGTAGCCCCGACTTCTGCAGCAGTTACGGATACCCCGTCTCCTTCTGCGACACCGGGACCTGAATCTCCAACTCCAACATTAACTACGGTTTCAAGCGAACCGGCTGTTGTTTATTCACCATCTTTGAGTTTGTCTTCCACTCCTTCGAACCCGACGAACGATGCTACGCCGTCTTTTTCAGGTAAGGCGAACATTGAGCAAGGGACGTTAATTGCAGTGGAGTACAACATTGACGGTGCTTCTGAGTGGCTACCGGCCGCTGCCAATGACGGTAAGTTTGACGGTAAAGAAGAGGATTTTTCTTTCGAGACAACGTCTCTTTCCGAGGGATCTCACAAAGTAACGGTTCGAGTGAAAAGCCAGGCTGATGTTTCAACAAGCGTAGAATCCAGTGTAACTGTTATTACTATTCCCCCATCCGTTAGCCTGTCTGCACCGGCTCAAAACCCGACCAATAACACTACCCCAAGATTTACGGGTCATGCCAGCTCAGCGTCGGGAACGGTGACCAGAACTGAAATTACACTGGATAACGGAGCTACTTGGCTGCCTGCAGTATATTCAGGAGGGTCATTCGGATTGACAACCCAAACATTGGAAGACGGGAATTATCAGGTTTCGGCCAGAGCGTTTGATAACGCCGGAAATGTGGGCAGATCTGGAACGGTGACGTTGGTTGTTGATACCATTCCGCCGGTGATCGGAGGCGGAGTACAGGCTCTGGGACCGCAAATTTTGACTCCGAATGAGAATAATTCAATTTCAATGGTAGCCGGTACCGAGACAACTATCGCCATGAGTATGAAGGGTGGAGTGACCGGGGCCCAAATCCAAACAGGCGATGGTAATTTCGACTTGGTGCCCCAGCCAGGAACGGATTTGTGGGTCGGGAAGGTGAAATTTGAAAGCGAGGGAGCTAAGGAGGTGGTTGTTTCCGCAGTAGACGGTGCGAACAACAGAGCTGAAAGGTTATTTAATACACTTTTGGTTGAGAAGAAAGGAGCCGTTTCGGATCAAGCCACGGGCGCGAAAATTACTGACGCAGAGATTTCTGTGTATTACTTTGACACGATTGTTCAGCAATGGGTTTTGTGGGAGGGGGCATCGTTTGGACAAGAAAATCCCCAAATCAGCGGCGATGACGGGGCATTCAGTTTCATGGTTCCGGCGGGAAAGTACTATGTGGAGATTAAAGCTCCCGGGCATCGGACTACCCAAAGTGAAATTTTGACACTTACAGGAACTTCCACTTTGAACTTTGATTTATCCATGAGGTCAAACCCGTTGTTGTCTCTGCCATTTTCTCCTCCGGACACAGTGGTGGTAACAGTTGGGGGAAATAAGCAAATTTCAGAGAAGGTCACAAAACCGGCAGTCGGATCGGATGCACCCACGGCAGGACTACCATTAGAGAACCATAAGAATAAGAAACTACTGCTGACGTTCTTGTCACCATGGTCACCGTTGTCTCAGGATCAGGCACTGATACTTTCGGGAATCGATTCCGATGAAATTTTAGCAGTTTCTTTACAGGAGACGGAAGCGAGAACACAGGTGTTCATGCAAAGAGGCAGTTATACATTCCCGATTGTGGCCGATCCGGAGGGCAAGTCCGGTACCGATTACAACGTGACTATTTTGCCGCAACATTACCTGATTGACTCAAGCGGAAAAATCCAGGAAATAATTACCGGAGTGTTGTCTAAAAATGAGATACTAAATATACTGGCAAAGGTGCGATAATAAAGTATGCTGCTGCAACTTCTATTTTCTAATACCGCCCTGTTTGCTTTGAATATCATAGCGGCGTTCGTCTTTTTCTCGACGGGCATTTTGTATTTTGATTCAGCACAGATAAGTAAAAATAAAAGAACGCCCCTGCTGCGTTGCGTAGGATTTTTCTGCCTGGCGGCAGTGTCTGCTTTGGCATCAATAAGTATTGAGTCCCCGGCGCTGGCTCTTATAGCACAGATAGTAAAGATTTCCGGCCTGGGCCTGATTTTGTTCAGTTTGACAGAAGAGCCGATATTAAGCGCACCCGGGAAAAAACATGCGGCTGTTGCGCTGCCGATTCCGGCTCTTTTTCAATCTTTGGTACCCCTCTCCGGAGTGCTGATGGCGCTAACTGCTTTGACTTATTTTAGAAAAGTCGAGGAGGGACTGGAGAAGCAGCTGAAACCGGCGGGTGTAGCCTTTTTGCTTCTTAGCGTTTCAGAATTGCTGCGGATGGCGTTCTTCTGGTCAGATACGACGAGCGTTTACTGGTCCAGGTTTTTAGCAAAATTCGGCCCGCTATGGAATATCCAACACCTTTTTGAATTTTTGGGAGTAGTAGTGTTGGGAGCATGGGTGTGGGGCTATATCCGGTTTAGGGTGAAACTGCAAGTGTTTGTGATGACGATTGGTATGTCGCTGGTTTTTTTCCTGACGACTACGGTGTTTTTCACCTTCATGCTGTTGAGAAATTTAGAGAACGATGCGCTGCAACATCTTAAAACCGACGTCAAAGTTCTGGACTATGCGGTTGAGAGTTTGAAGGAACGAACGGCAGCTCAAGCAAAAACAGTGGCTCAAGACAGCGGCGTACAGACGGCATTTAATAAGAAGGATAAAAAGGGTTTGGCGACACTGGCTGCCGGGTATCTGAGCTCACAAAGAGCAAGCACGCTCGTAATCGCGTCCACGATCGGTGAGGTGATGGTCAGAGCCGAAGATACTTCCAGGACAAACGATAACGTGAGCACCGATCCGATAATTGCGGCCGCTTTAAAAGGACAGGAAGCGGCGACGATTGAATATGTACCCGGAATTGCAGTTTCGGAGATTACGGTCAAGGCGGCGGTGCCGATGTTGGGAAGCGGGAAAGCAGCCGGAAAGGTGATTGGAGTAGTAGAAACCGGGTTTGTGGTGGATAGTACCTTTGTGGACGGAGTGAAGAGCGTAACCGGACTGGATGCGGCGGTATTCGGAAAGGATAAAAGAGTGGCCACGACGTTTTTGGCTCCCGACGGGAAGTCGAGATTTGTGGGGACAATTGAGACAAACACTAATGTAGTGCAAAATGTGCTGGAAAAGGGTGAAGTATATATCGGGGCTGCAACGGTACTTAATCAGCCGTTTTACACAGCCTATGCTCCCCTGAAGGCGTATGACGGGTCAATTACGGGCATGCTGTTTGTAGGTAAATTGCAGACTTCGCTGATAGACACTGCGAAGAGATCGATTGATCTGACGTTTCTGGGCAGCGCAGCGCTAATTATGCTGTCAGTAATTCCGGCATTCTTCTTCGCCCGCTTCTTACAGGAGCACGCAGAAGCTTAAGCTTTAACTTGAGGTACTTCGCGGACGTAGCCGGATAGAATTTCTTTGATTTTTCCGACCACGGTTTTCGGCCGGTTGCCGGCCTTGGTGAGATAGGCGACAGCGCCCAGATCCAATCCCCTCTCAATGTCTTCATCCGAGGAGCCGACGTTGGTGAGCAGGATGACGGGGATTTTTTCGGTGGTTTTTTGCTCTTTGAGTTTAGTCAATACTTGCAGGCCGTTCATTTTGGGCATCATGATGTCCAAAACGATGAGATCGGGCTTGAATTCAGGAACTTTTTTGAGGGCTGTAACTCCGTCATCGGCAATTGCTACGATAAATCCGTCGTTCTGGAGTTTTTTTTGATACATCCGCACTAAAAGTGTATCGTCGTCGACTAATAATATTTTGGCCATATTAAGTCAGAATTTCAGTTACTTTTTCAAGAACCTGTTCAGGAGAGTTATTGGCTTTTATAAGATAATACGACGGCTGGTCTTTGACTACTCTCGTAAGCCGATTGTCGGTGAGATCTAAATTAGTAAGAATGATAATGGGAGCCGTTTTGCCCCACTTATCTTCCCGCAGATTGTGCATGACTGTCATACCGTCCATTTTGGGCATGCGAATATCAAGTAGGATTAAGTCTGGATGGATTTTCAGAGCCGCTTTAAGACCGGCTTCGCCGTCGGCAGCGGTTTTGGCGTCAAAGCCGTGGTTTTGCAGGAGGGTCTGGTACATGCGGGCTAAGACCAAATCATCTTCAATAATAAGCAGAATTTTTTTCATACTTTGGAAAGCAACTCAGTAACTTTGGCGATAACGTCGTCGGGTCTTGTTTTTACTTTGACAAGATAGCCCGAAGCACCGATTTGTTTGGCTACTTTTTCTTCGGTTTCTAAATTCGTGAGGATTAAGACAGCGATGTCTTTGGTTTTCGGGTCATTCTTCAGCTGCTCCAAAACATCAAAGCCGTTGAGACCTCCGGGAAGCATGACGTCTAAAAGGACAAGGTCCGGGTGATGGGACTGAGCCAAATCTAAGCCGGTTCTGCCGTCATGGGCGGTGGTGACCTGATGACCTGCGGACTGAAGTTGTTTGCGGTACATGGCTTGTAAAATTTCGTCGTCTTCAATGAGAAGTATTTTAGCCATTTAGCTTATTGTACAACTTTTTATGACTTGGGAATAGAGAAGGCGAAGGTACTGCCTTTACCGGAGTCAGACTTCTCTAACCAAATGTCACCGCCCATTTTAAGGGCCATTTCTTTTGAGATGTGAAGACCAAGACCTGTGCCAGCGGGTCTGCCCGCGCCTGATTCAAGCTGTTGAAAATTGCCAAATAGTTTACTTTGGTCTTTTTTAGCTATACCGATGCCGGTGTCACGGACAAATATGTGCACTTTATCACCTGTTACTTTCAGGGATACCGTCACACCTCCCTTGTCGGTAAACTTCAGGGAATTACCAATCAGGTTATTCAGAACCTCTTTCACTTTATCAGAGTCACCCCGAACACGTACTTTTTTGAGTCTTTCGGTTGTGAGTCTTAACCCTTTTTTGGTAAATAATGGTTCTAATTGTTGAACAGTTTCAGTAATTACGTCTGCAATAGAGAATTCTGATAAAGTATATTTCATTCTCCCCGCCTGAATGCGGGAAAGATTGAGTAAATCATTTACCAAATGAATTAAGCGGGCACTTGAAGTATTGACGTCTTCCAGCGGCTGCTTTAAGTTCTTATCTACTTCTCCATACTCGCCGTCAAGAACCATGGAGATAAGGCCGTCGATGGCGGTCAATGGCGTCCGGAGTTCGTGGGAGGCAATGGAAACAAACTCGTCTTTTAATTTCTCTACTTCTTTTTCTTTGGTGATGTCTTCTTCCGTGCCGATGAAACCAATCATGTCATTTGCGGAATCGATGATGGGAGATATTCTTACTCGGGCGGTGTAAAACGTACCGTCTTTATGCCGATTGGTTAGTTCTCCCAAAAAAGTCCGGTGTTTGGCCTTAATCGTGGTCCATAAATTCTTATAGAAGCTGTGGTTCATCAAGCCACCCCAAAGTCTGGGAGTGTTTCCGATCATTTCCAATGTTGAAAACCCGGTCATGTGGCTGGCCGCTGAATTCGCGTAGAGAATTGTCCCGTCCAAATCGGTAATGACAATGTGGTTGAAAGCACTTTGGACCGCCAGTTTGAATACTTGATCATTAACAATTTTTAGCGCACCTGTTTTTTTCAGTGATTCCTTACTACAGGAATATTCTTCAAAAACCAATCTATGATTGGCTACTCCATGCTTAAAAAGATAGGCAGCAACACTTTTTACCATAGTCTCAGGCCCAAGTACGTAGAAGGAGGGCGTCCTAAGTTTGCGGGAGACTTTCTCAATATCTTGCCAACTTACTTTACCGAAAATATTTACATAGTCGAAAGAAGAATTACGGGATTTGAGATCCTGTAATTGCTCAAGATATGGCGCGGATTCTTTTCTACTATTTGCATAAATCAGTCTGACTTGTTGTTTTGAATTGATTTGGGTAGCATGGTTGACCATGCTCATAAACGGAGCTATGCCTACTCCACCGACGATGAATACGACGGGAATATCGGATTGGGCCGGTATATTGAGAAAGCCAAATGGACCGAAGATTAGAACTTTTTCGTCCGGCCGCAAGGTAAGCAGGTGTTTTTTATAGTTACTTGTTCCTTTTCTGAAGACAATCCGGATATTTTTTTCATCAGGGGTAGACACTATGGAAAAAGCCCGCATGTTGCCTTTGGGGTCATCGATTTCTTTCGGGATTTGGACCCACACGTATTGTCCGGCTTTAAACTCAATTAGGTCCGGCGAAAGGTCGAATTCTATTTCAAAGGTGCTTTCACAAACTTCCTTAACTCGACTAACTCCAGCCTTGTAGATGTTCATTCTGTACGAAGTATAGCTAAAGTGGCCATTTTGAGCAACCGGTTCCACTTAGTTTCATCTTCTCCTCTTTCCGGTTTCTTCAGTAGTGACCCGGCCGATTTGATGTAGGTCGGGAGTTGTCAGCGGCATTACTGTTAAAGCCTGCGGAGTCACCCCTTTCAGGAAGACCTCAATTATTTCAATGCGCAATAAAAAAACCGTGACGCTTTGGCCACCGATTGAGATTCTTACTTGCTGGTGAACGTCGATTCTTAAACGAGGTTCTGTCCAGATAGCAAGCTCGCCGTCCGACCGTTGAGCTTACTAGGCAAATTGACTGGTAACGTTATGGGCCATAGGCTTCGGAATGTTTCTCCTAAAACCCATAACGCTACCATTAATTCGTGTCTGTATACTTTCGTTTGCAGCGTGTTTGGTCAAGACGGGAAAACTCTCGACTTAGCGTAGTTTGGAAGCAAAAGAGGACGTAAAACTGTTATCTCTCTTGAGCTATCTGGTGAGGCGAAAAACCCATAGATTCGGTTAATTAAATCGGTTATGATAGATGTGCACGTCGTCTAGCGGGTGACCCAAAAATATTAGCTTTTATTGGGGTGGGGAATTTCGGATTTTTGGAAAATTGCATTATAAGTTTCCAGAACACCAGTTTTACTCGTCCAAGCTCCAACCTTTTTTACAACTTTTGGTTTAAATCCCATTTCCATGGCATTTCCAATGGTTGAAGGCAGGATGTGTTGCATTACAAGGAACCCGCCATCTTCGAGGCATCTTGATGCACCGTGAAGCATAAATGGGTATTCACTCGATGGTAATCCAGTCGAAAATATCGCCCCTAAAGACCCTTTTTTATATGGCATGAATCTAACATCCACCCTACTAACTTCCATATTAGTGTCTGGAGTGGGAGAAATTATATTGGTGATAGTAACTTCACGATCTAAGTCACTTAATTTTAGCCCAAGAGAAGTGTAATCATCGGGTGTCGGTCCACCAAGCTCTACAATTTTTCCGTTTGTATTATTTATTGCATCCCTAGCGTCAAAATCCTGACTTAGATAATCCGGGTATGTTTTCTTTTTTCGATAATACGGATCTTGAATTAATCTTTCTGCTAAAACATATTTTAAAGTGGTAACAAGTCGTTTAACTAATATGGGTTTCCTACCTTTTTCTGTATAACTACCTATTTCCATATCCATTTTAATTACAATTATACAAGGTAAATTATTAAGTTACGTACTTCTTTAAGAAGTCAAATAATTGGCCAATTAGCTTATCAATACAGACCTGCCTGACGGCAGACAGGGGTTTGGTTCGGCTTCGCTCACCACAAGCAGAGATCGTACGGTTTTTGACCCCAGTTTTTCTAGCCTCAAGAAAGTGTATCAAAACATATCACCCCAAGACGGGATTGGATTTTAATTGTAAAATATTGTTATGAAAAACGATGGTTCAAGTAAAGATAACCCCAAAATTGGAGTTGCAGCGATAGTATTAAATTCCAAAGGTGAGATCTTAATCGGATTTGATGGGAATAAAAATAAATGGGCTTTCCCGGGAGGTCATTGGGATGGAGCTGTAAACGGAGAGACGTTGGAAGAAGCGGTCTTGCGAGAAATACTTGAAGAAACCGGTGGTCATTACGGGAAAGGCATAAAATGTCATATTATCAATAAAGTCTATGAGAGAACGTTTTTCAGAGAGGATAATGCACTTTGGTATAAATCCATTGGTTACTTGGCAGAATACAAATCCGGAATATTAGGAGAAGATCCTGATGAAAAAAGAACTCAGTGGCAGTTTTTACCAGTAAAATCTATTGAAGGTCTAGACCTGTTTGAACCTGCAAAATATGGGTTGTCAGAATATCTGAAAGGGAAATAATCTGATTCTTTAGGGGGTCGGCAATTGGGGTAACAGAAGTGGCCGCAAGTATGTAATCAGGTTTTACAATTTTTTCAGTATTTGAAGATACTCATCTAGCGAGATGCCCAGTGTTCTTAAGTTATTGCGAATAACAAATATGGGTAGATTTTTATACATGGGCAATATCACTGGCCTTGAAAGACCCTTTCTCCAATATACTCGATGATCGCCTTTTTGCCTTTCAAAAGTACAGCCGACGAATAATAGAAACTTTTCAAATTGTTTCCAGTCCAGAGGCGTAATTCTTGACATTTAATTTACAAAACGGGGAACGGAGAAACTCTCAGTCTGGCTTCCTACTACCATTGGAGGAAGGTACTCATTATTTTGTTTTTGCCAGCCCAGTTCGGTCAGTGCCCGGTCAACAGTACCTTTTCGGGAAATTTCTTCAAAAAAGATCTCTACGGCCTCTTCGAATCGATTTTTGGCTTCATCAAAAGTGTCTCCAACTGTTGATAAATCCAAAGCATGGCTATGGGCAATAAAACTATCCCCCTCTTTAATGACTATAACTGATAATGCAAATTTAACTTTTTTCATACTTTATTCATTATAACCGTCTTTTCAAGAAAACTTAAAATATACGGGTTTTGTCTTTTTAGGCCATTGCCCATCTCGGTAACAAAAGTGGCCTCAAAAAGGTAACCTCCTTAGAATTTACCGAATACATAAAGAAGTCAAATAATTGGCCAATTAGCTTATCAATACAGACCTGCATGCCGGCAGACAGGGGTTTGGTTCATCAGTATGTCCAAGAAAAATTTGATCGTTCTTTTTGGAGGTAAATCTACCGAACACGAAATTTCTATTATTACCGCCCTTCAGGCAATTGAAAATTTGGACCGCACCAAATATGACATTACGCCCATTTATGTCTCCAAATTTGGCAAATGGATATTAGGTGATAGTTCTTTCTTTTCTCCCAACAAATACAAAGACTTAGCATTAATCGAAAGAAAATACCCCAGCGTCAGCATTACTTTAGGGGACGTTGGTAGGTTGTCCAAAAATTTATTCCAAACCCTCAAACATGCCGATGTCATATTTCCCATTTTCCATGGTACAAACGGTGAAGATGGCTCTACTCAAGGACTTTTAGAACTACTAAACATTCCTTATGTTGGTTGCGGAGTAATTAGTTCTGCTCTTGGCATGGACAAAATTATTCAAAAACAAATTTTTACCCAAATAGGACTTCCCCAAGTTAAATATCAATGGTTTTATAGGCAGACTTGGAAAGCCAACCCCAAAAAAACATTGGCTCAATTATCAAAGCTCAAATATCCACTGTATGTAAAACCTTGCAACGGTGGATCCAGTGTCGGAATTTCCAGGGTAGCCAAAATTTCCAAATTGAAAGACGCACTTGAGGTTGCGGCTTACTATGACCGCAAAATCTTAGTCGAGGAATCGGCCGAAAATTTCATGGAAATAAATATTTCCGTCATGGGCAATTCCGGCAGCGCCCTGGAAACTTCAGTTTGTGAATATGTCCCTTCAAAAGGGCTACTTACCTATGAGGATAAATATATGTCCAAAGGCTCTAAAACCGATCTTAAAAATGCCGGCATGGCCTCCGGTAAACATATTATTCCTGCTTCTATTAAGCCGGCTACTGCAAAAAAAATCAGTGACTATGCCAAACAGGCATTTTCAGCCATCGATGGCCAGGGCTTTACCCGTGCCGATTTTCTCGTAAGTCTTGACGAAAAAACAATCTATATAAATGAACTTAACACTATTCCCGGTAGTCTGGCTCACTTTTTATGGACTGCCTCAGGTTATACTCATTCGCAATTTTTAGATAAGTTGGTAGAACTTGCCGAAAATCGGCATAAAGAAAAATCCCAATTAACCTTTAACTTTAATACCAACATTCTCTCCAACCTTGGCTCAATTACTCAAGGCAAGCTAAAAGTTTAGTAATTATCTGGTAGATCATTTTCAAACAAGATTGTCCCTTTGGTGCTATTTACAACTTTTTGCCACTCTGAAATTTTTTCGATAAACATTTTTTTACCTTTATACCTCCGTGCCAAATTTACAGTTCTTTCGTTTGTTCCAACTAGAATAAGCAAGTCGACCTCACCGATCATTTTTTTTCCTAATTCTTGATGTATTCTTAGACTTTCTTTACCCAATTCAATAATCCCCGGAGTTATCATTATCCGAGGTTTTTCAAAACTCCCAAGATATTTTATCGCTGCCGCAAAACCATCGGGGTTTGAATTGTAAGTGTCATCAATTATATTGATATTTCCGTGTTTTTTTAACTGTAATCTGTGTTTAAACGGCCTAACTAACAATTTTCTTGACTTTAGTTCCGCTCTCGTCAATCCAAGTTTAAGTGCTAACATCTCAGCCCCTTCCATATTTTGTTCCAAGGGAGTTTTGTATATCCCAATACCATATATTTCAAATCCGGGTTTTGTCATACTTCTGCCGTTTACAAAAATAAAACCGTTTTTTTTGACCACATAGTCAGCCAATTCATATACCGTGGCCAAAGCATTTTCTACATTTCCTATTCTCTCACCATGTTGCTCATTCACACCGGTAACTATTCCCATATCCGGATCCACCAGTTCACAAATCTCCTTTACATCACCTTTTTTATATTCTCCCATTTCGCATATAAATATTTGACATCCGTCTTCAAGCTCCAGATTTACAGCTTTCGCAATTCCTTTAACTGTATTAAAGCTTGCCGGTGATCGATAAGTTCTAAATTTTTGTGATAGTAATACATACAAAATTTCCTTCATGCTGGTTTTTCCAAAGCTTCCGGATATTCCGATTACTTTCATCCCTTGGCTTTTCAACCTATTTATTTTGCCTCTGGTCTTGTGTTTCAAAATCAGTAAAACAATTTGCTCTATAGGATTTAATAAATATGTAAATACTGTAATACTTAATTCCGGCCAAATCAGACTAATCGGCCAAATAATCATAGAACCCCAATACAATATTTTTATTTTTGTAGTCCATATCAAGGGTTTTTTGCCACTCAATTTTTCAGCGTTGGGATGACTTTTCACCCAAGCCAAAAACCTATTTAATTCGTATTCCTCTATTTGTAATATATTTAGATAAATTGGTAACTTTTTCATATTCCTTCCTCAAATAATATATTTACAAAATCTTCAAATTCATCACGATGCGGCCAGTGTCCAGTACCCCAAACAATTCTCAGTTTAGATTTTTGTATATTTTTGTGTAATAATTTGGCTTCAGAAAGAGACAGTTCTTGATCTCTTTCCCCCCAGATAATTAACGTTGAAATATTTATCTCTTTAGCCAGCAATCTCAAAGGCTGGTTAATTATTTTGACGAATATATGCTTCATATCTCCAACATTTTTATAATCACTAGACCCAAGTTTTGATTTTATTGATTTTGGTAGCCATTTAAATAGAGTAGAGGCCACCCCCAGAAATTTTGTTTTAAAGCTTTTTAATTCCATTCCAGCTGCATCTACCAATACCAATTTGGAAATCACTATCTTTTCCTGACTTGCCAAAATAATCCCAATTCGGCCTCCAAAAGAATGTCCAAGAAGAACAGGGGTTTTAATTTGAAAAATTTTTATTAACTTCATCACAAAATCAGCATACTCAAATATTCCCCAGTTGGTATTTGGTCTACTAGAACCTCCAAATCCTGGTAAATCTACTAAAAATACTCTGTATTTATCCTTAAAATAATCAGCCGTTGGTTTCCATTCCTCTAAGCTTGCTTGCCATCCATGCAAAATCAACATATCTGTCTTCCCGTGTCCAACGATCTGGTAATTTATCAACAATCCCTCAATTATTTTTTTCACAAGTTTATTTTACCAGGAATATTGTCGCAAATTTAGATATGAGTGCTATAATTATTTCCAAGAATGTGAGGTGAATAACTTGGCATTAACAAAAAATAAGGAAGTTGTTAATATTGTTCCGAGAGTTGCTTATTTGAGGCCAGACGGACCTCAAGGGATAAGATTAAGTGTAGCCATACAAAGTAAAACCGATGAGGTTTTATTTAAACAAATCTCAGAAAGCTTTAAAGCACATGAGATATCCTCTAGGGATTTGTCATTAACGATTGCCCAAGCTGGTTTGGCATTGGTTGATTAAACGGCGATTGGCCCATAAACAGCCTTCCTTTAAGCCAACTACAGATCTTCATTCTGGAATTGGAATAGAGGCAAAAACAGAACTATTTACAACCGCAGTTGGCGTTATAATGACGTATAATAGACCTAAATCTGGTTAGGTGCATACTTTTTAGGCCATTGCCCATCTCGGTAACAAAAGTGGCCTCAAAATGGTAACCTCCTTAGAATTTACCGAATACATAAAGAAGTCAAACAATTGGCCAATTAGCTTATCAATACGGACCTGCCTGCCGGCAGACAGGGGTTTGGTTCGGCTTCGCTCAACACAAGCAGAGATCGTACGTTCTTATACCCCCGGTAATATTAAGCTTCGAAAAATCGTATCAAACCAATACAACCCAAGACAGAATTTGAACCTAAGAAATTGAATGAGCAGTCCAGGCGAGTAATTTAACTGAAAATTCCGGATTATTTTTAAAACCTTCCACGGTTTTTGGCAATCCGGATTCGCTTTCTGCCAATTGTTTCGGATGAAGGCCTTGTTGTCCGAATTGGTCAATAAAAGGAAGGCAAAGCGTCAGAGCATCTTCAGTTCCGCGGACCAAGTGCCAAAATCTATTCATATAATTTAAACTTCCACCCGATTTTAAATACGCCGACAAAGCGTTACGAAAAGCCTCGGTCATGGTGACTATTATAGCTCTAATTGCTAAAAGTCAATAGATTGTGCTGGCCACCTAGATAGAGAACGGTTGGGCTCCTTTCTCTTGATGGAGAGTAACATATTGGTAGGGGGTTTGGTAGTTGAGGGCCCGGTGATACCGCTCCCGGTTGTATTTGGCGTTGAAATTCTCACACAGTCTTCTGACCCGGGTGATTTCCGGAAGCAATTCCTGCCACCCCAAATTTCTCTATTGAATTTTACCAATATCTTTATTGTTTGTAACATATTATTGAAGATCGAAGATAACAATTGAAAAGATGGACAGGTCAAATGGGTACTAGATTGGTAAGCGACAGAAGCGGTGAGATCACCCCGATACTGAAATCACCTCCTCCCCTACCCCTTGTCACTTCAGCATTAGTTATAATTGACAAAATTCTTACATAATTATTGATTGTTTGGGTATAATATAGGGTAGCGATTAAACAGATATGAAAAATGAATTAAATAAGAAATGGGAATGGGCAAAAAGCGGACAGGTACTGGTTGATGCCGCCTTCGGATGGCCGCTTCTGGCACTGAAGACCGGAAAGAACATGGTAGAAAGGAAGAAGCTGGCGGCTGCGGTGGGAGCGGCAGCGCTGGCTATCGGAGCGGCGCTATAATTGACCTTGTGGACTCTGCTACGGAAAAAAAGGCCAGGTGGATTTTGAGTTTGATGGCTATTACTGCCGCGGCCATATTGATTTATCTGTTTTCCGCAATGCGGTTTGATAAATTAAAGACTCCGGAAATTCTTAAAATACCAAAGGAGAAAGTATTATCAGGACAGGACCAGGTATATAAAGTGGAAAGAGTTATAGACGGAGATACTTTGAAACTGGAAAGCGGGCAGACGGTGAGACTGGTTGGGATAGATACACCTGAGATTACCGGAAAGGACGAATGCTTTGGCCAGGAAGCTGCTGAAAAACTTAAGGAATTAGTTGAGGGGGCGGATGTAACTCTGGTAAAAGACATATCCGAAACCGACAGGTACGGGAGACTTTTGAGGTACATCAAAAAAGATGGGGAATTTATCAACCTGAAAATGGTGGAAGAAGGGTACGCGGCTGCGGCAACATACCCACCTGACGTCAAATACAGCGAAAGCTTTGTGGAAGCACAGAGAAAAGCCAGAGAGAAAAACCTCGGATTGTGGGGAGCGTGCGGAGATTAAAGCCCGAGCGTGATGACGGCGTCAAAGGGAGAAGAGGGATCTAAAATTGCCGATTGGGATGAGACGGAGAAGCGGGAGGACAGGGCGGCGAAGAGCTCTTCAAATACTTCCGGGGAAGGTGTTTTGAGACTGATTAGAGTCTCAGTCACAGTATCACCAGGGGCATTGGCGGCGGTAACATTACCGTATCCAAATGAGATTAAATAGTCGGCTGCAGAGGAAGCCAGGCCGGGGGTGGAGGTGCCGTTTAAAACACGAATCTTCAGATCGTATACATTTAGCTCCGGCATGGGTGTGGCACTGGGTGCCGGGGATGGTGTGGGGGTAGCGGATATCGGGGGAGGCTGGTCTGAAGCCGCGGTAGGAGAAGGCAAAAGGCGTTTTCTGAAGACAAACGCGGTCGTAGCAAGAGAGAAAAGGGCGATCACTAAAAGTGCCAATGCAACCTGATGGCGGTAGCTGCGGGTACGACGGGATTTTTTCAGGCCGGCGGAAAGAAGGTCTAATCCCGAAAGTGAAGCAATCCGGGTGGATAAATATGGAATATCCTGGTCCGACAGAGAATTTTTGGACACCAGGTGAGGCAGAAAAGGCTGGGGCAGAGCGGCAATAACTTTGCCTTCGTTGTTTTCCAGAAAACTTTCCAGAGCGCGAGTAAGCTTTTTGGGAGTGCCGAGAGCGAATACCTTATTGTGGAGGGTGACACTTAAATGAAGGATATCTTCGGGCTCCAAAGGCACCAGGTCCAGAAAAGAGTGAAGACTTTCTGGAGAGAGCTCCGTAAGCTGCTTAATAAACAAGACGCTGTCGTGAAGGATAATCAGAAACTTTTTTCTGAGAGTCAGGCCGGAGAAGAGTTTGGTAAGCAGGGTGTCAAACTGGCGGGGATCGGATATCTCCAGATGGGAAACTACCAAAGGCGGGAAATGCAGTTTGCGGACCACCTTGCCGTCTGCCGATACAAGGTCCAGGGAATTTGATTTGAGATGCAAGAGATAATCAATGCGCATAATACAACAACAATTCTAATATTAAATTAAATCAGGAGAAGAAGGAAGAATTAGCGGG
>Ga0075752_107_pt1 | contig 21751 bp, 34 predicted proteins | sample RifGroB1_FD_67819 | JGI IMG/M metagenome (GOLD analysis project Ga0075752, IMG submission 67819) | Microgenomates (Amesbacteria) bacterium GW2011_GWB1_48_13
TGCCAGTTTGAGCAAAGATCTTCTGCTAAGAGGTTTGCGGTCTGTTTTGGGTTTTTCTACAGCCATATTTCATGCTCGAATAATACACGTATGACCGGTGAAGAGCAAACTGCCCGGTCGTTGGAGTTTATAATTGAGAGGTGAAAGTAAGTGTGGTAGTGCATCCGAATGCACGAAACGAAAGAATCGAAAAAGATCTGCTGGGGGTACTGCATGTTTATGTAACAGAGCCGCCTTTGGAGGGGAAAGCCAATAAAGCAGTGACTGAGTTATTGGCTGAACATTTCAGTACCAAGAAAAGGAATGTGTTTTTGGTTTCGGGCCAGCGAGCAAAACACAAAACATTTGAGGTAACGACGGACAACCGAAACGATACCGGCCAACTGATAAAATAGAAATTAATGGAGACGGGATTGGGGTTGACAAGCGAAGAAGCGAAGCAAAGACAGGGGCAGTACGGCCGGAATGTACTGCCGGAAAAACCGCCGCCGGGAAGCCTGTCTCTGCTTTTGCAGCAGTTGAAAAACCCTCTGATTTACGTATTGCTGGCGGCCGGTATAGTAACCGTGGTCATAGGTCATTTTTCAGACGCGACAATAATTTTTCTGGCCGTGGTGATTAATACCGTGTTGGGATTCGTCCAGGAGCAAAAAGCTTCCAATGCCCTGCATGCTTTAAAAAGCTACGTGACAAACCAGGTAACTGTAATCCGGGATGGGGAGAGGCGGACTTTGAATACGGAAGATCTGGTCCCGGGCGATACGGTCATTTTGGACCAGGGGGTAAAAATCCCCGCGGACGGGATGCTGTTGCATGCCAACAGGCTCTTTGTTGATGAATCGCTGCTTACTGGAGAAAGCGTATCGGTCAAAAAAGATACTGAAAACATGGTGTTTATGGGAACGACAATTGCGGCTGGGCAAGCCGTGATGCTGGTGCAAAAAATCGGTTCTGAAACGAAAATGGGGGCGATTGCCCGGCAGATACAGGAAACGGAAGAAGATACCCCCCTGCAGCGGCAGCTGCGGGGTTTTAGCCGGCAACTGGTATTGGTGATAGCCGTTTTGATTACCATAGTATTTTTGGCGGGAATCCGGTACCGGTTCGGCATTACGGAAATATTCGTAACATCGGTGGCGCTGGCGGTATCCAGTATTCCGGAGGGGCTTATCGTTTCTTTGACTGTGGTGCTGGCAATCGGCATGCAAAAAATTCTGAAGCGGCGGGGCCTGGTAAGAAAATTATCGGCGGCGGAGACTCTGGGGGGAGTAACCGTCATTTGCGTAGACAAGACGGGGACATTAACCCAGGGGAAGATGAAAGTGGCTGACTGCATCGGCGACGAAAAAGAGTTGGCAAAGCAGGTGCTTCTGGCCAATGACCTGGATGACCCGATCGTGATATCCGCTTTTGAGTGGGGGAGGACGAAAATCCGGGATTTTGTCTCGGAGCATCCACGGCTGGACAGCATCCCTTTTTCTTCAAAAGAGCGGCTGTTTACCAGCCTGCACAGCTGGCCGGGCAAGAGCAACCGGCTTTTTGTCAACGGAGCGCCGGAGATACTGCTTGCCTGGACGACACTACCCCAAAACAAGAAGCAAGAGTTCATGTCCGTAATTGACGATATGACCAGACAGGGGAAAAGGCTGATCGGATTTGCCAGAAAAGAGATGCCGAAGGGCAGAATAACAATAGACTATGCGGACGCGAAAAAAGATCTGACGTGGGTGGGACTGTTGGCTTTTTCCGATCCCGTACGGCCAGGGGTCAAGCAGGCTTTGGAGCTGGCGAAAGAAGCGGGTATCCGCACGGTAGTGATCACGGGAGATTACGCGAAAACTTCGGAGTATGTGCTGTCCGAGCTGGGTATCAAGGTGGAAGAACACGAGGTGATTACCGGCGATCGGCTGGAGGAGCTGGGAGAAGAAGAGCTGGCCCGACTGGTGAGGAGGATCCGTTTGTTTGCCCGAACCACACCGGACCAGAAGCTGAAGATCGTAAAGGCCCTGAAGAAAAATGGGGAAGTCGCGGCAATGATGGGCGACGGGGTGAATGACGCTCCGGCATTGCACGAAGCGGATATCGGCATAGCTGTCGGCGAGGCAACTGATGTGGCCAAAGAATCCGCTGACCTGGTGCTTCTGGACTCCAACTTTGCCACGATCGTGGGAGCTATAGAGGAAGGGCGGGCAATGTTTGAAAATATCCGGAAAATCATTCTTTACCTGATGAGCGATGCTTTCGCGGAAATCATCGTGGTGTTTGGAGGTATTGTTTCCGGTCTGCCGCTGCCGCTGACAGCCGTACAGATTTTGTGGATCAACCTGGTGTCCGACGGATTTCCCAACCTGGCACTGACAATCGATCCGCCAAAGACGGGTATTATGAAGGAAAAACCGCGTCCCGCAGGGGAGCGGCTGGTAAACAGGTGGATGATGACTTTAATCGGGGTGGTGAGCGCGGTGGCCGGACTGATGGCCTTGTTGTCATTCGTGGTGGTTTATAAAACTTCCGGAGATGTAGTATTGGCGCGTTCCGTTGCGTTTATTACCCTGGGGCTGAATTCCCTGGTTTATGTCTTTTCCGTGAGAGCTCTGATGACACCGTTTTGGAAAAACCACTTGTTTGAAAACCGGTGGCTGACTGTCGCGGTAGCCGCGGGCCTTGCCCTGCAAGTATTGCCGTTTACAACTCCGGCATTCAGGCAATTTTTCGGGTTGAGCAGTTTGGACAATCGTTACTGGCTGGCAGCGATCGGCTTATCCGTGCTGATGTTTTTTGTAGTCGAAATATTCAAGTTTGTTTACCACCTTAAATATAACGATGTGCCGCTTAAATGAAATTGAAGGTAGTAGTGCATCCGAGGGCGAAGGCGGAAAGGATCGAGCAAGAACTGCTGGGGGGACTGTATGTACACGTAACCGAACCGCGATATAATCTACTGATGGGTGTTTTTTCGGGAGAGAAATTCGAAGAAAAAAACAGTATCGGGATGTGCCCCTTTGCCATGCTTATTCTGCAGACAGCAGAATTGATGGCCAATGCTTATCCGGAATCGGCAGGAAAGATAGGTGTTTATGTTCACCCCAGAAGATTTTGCGGGTGGTTTGTAGAGCAGGAGGATAATCTCAGCCTGACGGGAGGGCACAGGGGAAAGGTAAAAAGACCGGTAGCGGCCTGTACCCTGATGGTGGAATTGGGCAGATTTCTGCAGGAGAAGGAGGGAGAACGCAACAATCTGTTGCCGGACAAAATCCGACCACCGGCGACAATAATAGATATAAGGGGAAAGGAAGCCAAGGTGACGAGCAGGGAAGAGGAAAGAGAACAGGCTAAAAAGGAGTTGGATAAGCAATTAAGGGAGCTGGAAAAAATTACGGGAACAAATGAAGTAAGACGGCAGATAAAGGCAGCGGAAAACTGCGATATATCTCCAAGATCGGAGGAAGCAGGAACATTTTCAATAAGGTGATAAAAATCTATTAGCTGAAGAGAAAATTTCGGGTTATAATCGGGGAGTGTTTGACAAACTTTTTGCCAATTGTCTGCTGGTAGACGATTTTGACCGTTCGATGGCTTTTTACAGGGATAATTTGGGATTGACCGTAAACAGCCAGGACGGCAAGTTTGCCGATTTTAAGCTGGAAGGGACGTCTTTGGCTGTTTTTCAGAAAAGCGAAGCTACTGCCATGTTTCCGGCGCAGCATATGGGCAAAAGGGGCGGTATCGTGCTGGCATTTCAAGTACCGGATGTGGGAGCCGCATGCGAAGAATTGAAATCCAAAGGAGTGGAAATCTTTGAAGGGCCGAAAACGACTGAGTGGGGCCAAACTGTGGCGTATTTCAAAGACCCCGACGGCAACATTTGGGAAATTTCCAAAAAATAAGATGAAGCTAAAGCTTGCGGCTGTGGAAACAGTGGCGCCAACGGCGCCGTTTAATTTTGACGCCACATTTCATAAACCGGACCACTTTACTTCAGGAGACAACCTGTGGGAGCCGGGAGTGAAATGGCAGACCTGGCGGCAGGAAGGGAAGGCATACGGATTGAAAATAATTAACCGGGGAGGGACGGAATTGCCTGAAATTCGAGTAGAAATATATTCGGATGCTCCGTTAAGCAAAGTGGAGCGGGGAAATATCGTCAGGGAGATAAAATATAGATATAACCTGGATCTGGACCTAAAAAAGTTTTATACGGAACTGGGTGGAGACGAAATGCTCGGACCGGTAATTTCCAGGTGGCTAGGTATGAGGCCGGGGCACCCCAGTTCTTTATATGAATACCTGATAATCGGCATCGTACTGCAAAATGCGAGTGTTCGAAGATCAGTGCAAATGTTTAAGGCACTTCTGGAGAGATACGGGATGAAAATGGAGTTTGACGGAAAGGAATTGTGGTGTTTTTGGGAGCCGGGTTCACTGGCACCGGTAAGTGAGGAGGAACTGCGGGCGCTGAAGGTAGGGTACAGGGCAAAATCAATAAAAAGAATTGATGATTATTTTTTAAACGGGCATATGGATGAGACGGATTTGAGAAACCGGGACAGGGAGGCGCAGATGAAAGAGCTACTCAAATTATACGGAGTGGGGCCGGCAACGGTATGGTATTTGCTTTTTGATGTATTTCATCATTGGGATTTTTTTGACCATATTTCCCCCTGGGAGCAGAAAATTTATTCGAAATTGTTTTTTGACAGGGACCCGGAAAACCCCGTGCCGGTGGAAAAATTGTTGAAACATTTTGAAAGGTTCGGGGCATTTAAACAACTGGCGGTGCATTATCTCTGGGAAGATTTGTGGTGGAAACGTAAGAACGAAAGTATTCCCTGGATGGAAAAATTGATCAGAATTTAAATTTCCAGGGAGCGAAGATGTTCGAATCTTTTTCTTTACGAAGTCTTACGGGGTACCTATATAACCTTGAGGTACTATTTATAAGATCGTATTATGTTGGCTTTGATAATGCTGGTGGCGGCAGGCTTAGGAATGGCATACTTTGCCACTGAAAATGTGGTATCCGTACCTATAACCATGGCCGGAAGTCCGGTGGGGCAATTTCCACTGTATGTAATAGTATTGGGATCCGTACTGGCCGGATTGCTTTTGGCCTGGGTGATCAGCCTGGTGAACGGATTATCGTCTTCCATGAAGATTTTGGGGAAGGATTCGGAGATAAAACGGACGCAAAAAACACTTGAACAGATGCAAAGAGAAAACCATGATTTGGAGTTGGAAGTAGCCAGGCTTAAGGGACAAGTCCCGGAAGAGCCAATCCGGGATATCGAGGAAGCACAAGATGAAGAGGTCAGACCTTCGGTGTGGGATAGGGTCAGAGGCGGTTACCAAAGAACCTAAAACGTTATAATATCGGGGTATGGGGAAGATGCTGGTAATCGGGGGGTCCAGGTTTGTGGGGCCAATACTTCTGGAACTGCTTTTGAAAGATAAAAACGAGGTGACAGTGTTCAACCGGGGTAATTTGCGGGCGGAGTATAAAAATACACGGTTTGTAAGAGGAGATAGGAAGAAGGGTTTTGCCCAATTAAAGGGAGAAAAATTTGATACCGTATACGATATGTGCGCATATACGGGAGAAGATTCGGAAAATCTATTACACCAGGTGAAGTTTGATTTCCTGGTACATTTCGGTTCAGTGGCCTCGTACAGCCGGCCGGTAATCTTTCCTGTAAGAGAATCACACGCCCGGGGAGAGTGGTCGTCCGGAGATTATGGTCGGGGGAAAGCTGAATGTGAGGCGGTACTGGAAAAATCGGGAATCAAATATGCTACCTTGCGGCCAACCTATATCCTGGGAGATAAAAATTATGTGGACCGGGAAAAATTTATTTACCGGAAACTTCTAGCAGGGGAGGAAATACTGATTCCGGGAAACGGCCAGGCTTTAAATCAATTTGTGTTTTCGGACGAGGTGGCTGAAAGCCTGCATCTTTTGGGTAAGAAGAGAGCGGAGGGGGCATTCAACTGTGCGGGGGATGACTATATTTCCCTGGTTGACCTGGTGGGGGAAATGGGTCGGATCTGCGGGTATGAGGCGCGGATAAAGTTTGACCCGGAGCACGATGGGGAGAATTTGGACGAGTCGTTGTTTCCTTTTTCCAATGAGAACTTTGTATTTGATAACGAAAAAATCAAAAAGAAGCTGGGAGTAAAATTTTTTCCGCTTCTTGCAGGACTAAAGAGGGATTGGGAAAAGCATTACAAGGTGGTATGCTAACGAGTATGGAAGAAACCGGGATATGTCCAAAGTGCGGAAGCCCTCTGGGGCCGGTGCAGGAAACCAAGACCGGGAGAAAACTGCAGAAATGCAGCACGGCCGGACCTTATGACCCCAAGTCCAAACCGACGGGGTGTACATATGTAAAGTGGCTGGCGGTGGAACCGCAGCTGCTGGATGAAAAATGCCCCAAATGCGGAAACCAATTGGTGCTGGCGGTGACAAGATTCGGCAAAAAAATGAAAAAGTGCAGTACCGGGGGGTGGGATGCCGTGGCGAAAAAGGCGACAGGCTGCGATTATGTGGAGTGGCTAACCGGAGTGAGCAAAGAACTGGATGAGAAGTGCCCGGAATGCGGAAACAAACTGGTACTTTATACGACCAGCGCAGGAAAGAGGATGAAGAAATGTTCGACGGGAGGATGGGACAAGGAGACGAGGAAACCTACGGGATGTAAATATGTAGAGTGGCTGAAACCCGGGGAATCCGAAACAGACAGCCAGGGAGAAGAGTTTTTGCCGGTACAAGAGTAATAAAGCCGGTAGCCGTTTTCCCTCCGGGCCGGGGGAGCGATAATACCAGGTGTTAACAAGTAAGCCGGGTATATAATCGACTCTTATGGCGGAAATACATAAGTGTTTTTTTCTGGAGAACGATATCTGTAAACGCAGATTTTTTTTGGGAGGTCCGGTACGACTAAAAGAGTTGAGGGGCAGAGTACCCCGGTATATATCCGACGGACTTTACCAGGCTGTGCTTCAGGAGATAAGCCGACAGCCATCGGCCGCAGAGAAAAGGGGTGTGCAAATGGTGTGTACAGCGGCGGAATCAACAGCGGCGCAGAAGGAGTGCGACGGCCAATTTGCAAACGGAGGTTTCGGATCATGGGGAAGACCGGCAAAAGATGTGGAGAAAGAAATCAGGAAAATGATAAAAAAAGCCGCAGAAAACAAGCCTCATGAATAAGAAAAAACATATTATTGAAGTAAAAAATCTGGAGAAAAGATATAACAAAGCACCCGGGAATGCGGTGGACGACGTGTCCTTTTATGTTGAGGAGGGGGCATTTTTTTCGCTTCTGGGGCCAAACGGGGCCGGGAAGACGACGGTGATTTCCATTTTGACCACGATTTTGTCCAAGACCTCGGGCGAGGTACAAATTGCCGGTTGTAACGCAGAAACTCAGGCAGACAAGGTGCGGGAGAGTATCGGGGTGATATTTCAAAACCCCAGTCTGGACGGCAACCTGACGGCGGAAGAAAATATCCGGTTTCATGCCAATCTTTACGGACTTTTTCCTTATAGGCCGAGGTTTGTGATGATGGATCCTGCATACCAGAAGAAAGTGAGGCAGCTGGCGGAAGTGATCGGTCTCCAAAACGATATTTTCCGGCCGGTAAAAACACTTTCGGGAGGTATGAAGCGCAAACTGGAGATTATAAGAAGCCTGATGCACCGACCCAAAGTGCTTTTCCTGGACGAGCCTACGACGGGGCTTGACCCTATCAGCCGGGCGAACCTATGGCAGTACCTGCAGGAAGTCCGCAGGAAGGAAAATACCACCATATTTCTGACCACTCACTATCTGGAAGAGGCGGAAGGAAGCGATTATATCTGCATTATTAACAAAGGGAAGATTGAGGCCAAAGGGACTCCTGCCGAGATTAAAAAAGTCCTGATCGAGAAATATATTTCCGCTGACAGCGGCGACAGGCAAAAGCTCATACAAGAACTGAAAGCTAAAAAAATAAAGTTTGCAGGGACAGGGCCTTTTCGCATGGAGCTGGACGGAAAAAGTGCACACGAGCTGATAGCTGGCATTAAGACACCCCTGACAGACCTGCTGATATACAACCCGACTTTGGAACAGGCATATGTTCAGATTATCAGCAGAGATCTAAATGAAAAATAACCTGATCGCCATATCGGCCATAGCCGCGCGGGACATGACCAAACTTTTCCGGGACAAAACCCGGATTTTGGCCAGCTTTATCTTTCCCATCATATTCATCGGAGTACTGGGTACGAGTCTGCAGGCAAATTTGCAGGGGAGCTTGCCCTACAATTTCCTGACTTTCGTATTCCTGGGGGTAACGGCTCAAACTCTGTTTCAGTCCACAGCTTCAGGAATAATATCCCTGGTAGAAGACAGGCAAAACGATTTTGCCCAGGAAATGTTTATCGCACCCATATCCCGGTACGCGATTATAATGGGAAAAATTGTCGGTGAGACCGCGGTGTCCCTGGTGCTGATATTGGGAATCCTGGCGTTCGGTATCGTGACGGGAATTCCATTGAACCTGCCGGGAGTGGTTAAACTGATCCCGTTTTTCCTGCTGATTGCGGCATTCGGGGGAGCATTCGGGATGATTGTCATGGCGAATATCCGGGAGCAAAGATCGGTGAACCAGCTATTCCCGTTTTTAATTTTTCCCCAGTTTTTCCTGGCGGGAGTGTTTAATCCCATTAAGCAGCTGCCTTTACCGCTTTTGGTGGCCTCGCGGATTGCGCCGATGACATATGCGGTAGATCTTATCCGAAGCGTGTATTACAGCGGAAGTCCGGAATACCAATATGCGGTGTTGTTTAATCCGTGGCTAAACCTGGCGGTCGTGGCCGGATTGTTTGCCGTATTTTTTACCGCGGGGACATATTTGTTTGTAAAAAACGAAAAAAACAGATAAACGGGGTGCAGAGTCGGTTTGGAATTTGAAACAGGGGACAAGAATGTGCTACAGTAAATATCATGAGAAAAATGATAACGGTCATGGTTTTAGCGGCAGTATTTCTGGCGGCCGGGACGGGCGGGGCAATGGCTGCTACCTACGATATCAGCTATGACGGGAATGCTTTTACGCCTGCGACTCTGACAATAAACCTTAATGACACGGTGGTTTTTACAAACAACGGCAGTACGATTTTGGAGCTGGCATCAAACCCGCATCCCACCCACACCGACTGTCCGGTGTTAAACGTGGGCATGATTGGTGCTGGCAATTCAGCTGAAGCTACCTTTGCAACTTCCGGTGAGTGCGGATTCCACAACCATTTACTGTCTACCCAGGCGGGAAGCATCACGATCACGAATTTGGTGGCCCCGACTCCCACCGCGGGACCGACAGCGACACCGGCGGCAGGCATTGGCGGGTCGGATACGGACACAACAACAGACGAAACACTGACACAATCCGGGAGCACCGAGTGGACGGTATATACATTACTAATGGGAACAGGACTGATACTGGCGGGCTGGGGAACTAAAAAATTGTTTCAGGGAAACGCTTAGCGGGAAGAGACCAGTCGGCTATATACAACCAGGCGGTGGGTATAATCGTCGGTTTCAGGATCTAAAGCTCCATGGCAAGTGACCAGATTGAGCCGGGGGACGGCATCCCCCAGGTAAACTTTGGAGATGGGAAAGTTTTCCCGGGTGTAGACGCTGACATCTTCGACTACAAACTGCAAACGGCGGCCGGACTCCAAAGTGACGTGGACATAATCGCCCTGATGAAGGCGGCGGAGGCGGTAAAAAACGGCGGGTCCGTAGATCCACTTGTAATGCCCGGCGACTACCGCGCTGCCGGGCTGGCCGGGCAGGGGACCAAGTTTGTACCATGAAGCGTGGTTTTTTGAAGTGGGCACGATCTGGGTGCGGTCAACACCGAGTCCTTCAGAATCAATATACGCGTCCAGACCGATTGAAGGAATGGAAAGGGAGAACTGATCAGACTTCCTGGAAGCAGTTGCAGGGACGTGCGGGGGAGCGGAGAATTTGCTGGGGGGAACTGAAGTAGGAGTGGGGGAGATACCGGGTAGGACGGCGGCTACACTTAATAATAAAGCCAGCAGGGAGGAAGTCACTTATTTAGGGAATCGGGTCAGAAGTGTAACAATTTCGTAAGAAAATTACCAGAAGTAAATTCCTTAAGTTGACAAATGAAAAAAAGCAGGCGGGTTTGTTGGCCGCACTCAAGGTAAGAGACTGGTATACTGATGGCTTATGGCAGGCAAAACAAGAATATATGAGAAGGGAACGGTTAAAGCGGTATGGATCGAACCGGGTACGGGGGAAAGGATTTATTCCAAAATGTTTGACAGTGAACCAGCGGCAGTGGAATTTGCCAGAGGCAAACAGGATTATGTAATTTATTCGCTGGTCAGACAAAAAAAAATGACGGACTTTGAATGGATTCTGCTGCCGTATGGACGGCACAGAATATACCTTAAACTGATGAAAATTTACTGGAAGCACAAAAGTGCGGTCTTGAAATTGTTTGAGATAATGGACAGATGAAATCAGACAAACTAACTCCTGAAGAAGAAGGGGTAATTGTCCACAAAGGTACGGAGGCACCTTTTTCGGGGGAGTATGACGAACATTTTGTAGCCGGAACGTATGTATGCCGAAGATGCGGCACACCTTTATACCGGTCCGATGACAAGTTCCGGTCCGGGTGCGGGTGGCCAAGCTTTGACCAGGAAATTTCCGGCGGGGTAATGAAAATTGCCGACGAAGACGGGGTAAGAACGGAGATTCAGTGTGCAGCCTGCGGGGCGCATCTCGGACATGTTTTTACTGGGGAGAAGTTTACGCAAAAAGACACCCGCCACTGCGTCAATTCCGTCTCGCTAAAATTTGTCTCTGGAAAAAACACATGAACAGAAAGTCCGGAAACGTGGGAGATATATGAAGCAGCGGCGCGTCTGGTGTATTAGGCAGGGAATTGGTATATATTGGGTAAAATGCGGACAAAAAGCCAACAAATTCTCCTATGGACGGGGATGGGGATATGGTTCGGAGCACTTTTGGTCAGGTCCGTCCAGCACGTGTACAGGATTGTAAAAGAAGCGGGGGAGCAGCCTACCCTGTTACATGAGCAGATCCGCGGCTGCGGGGATGCAAGTAAAGTGGCAAGCGACGAGCAGAGGGAAGTATTTAACTACAGAACATTGGGAGAAGAATGCGACGCGCTTTAAACATCGGGCTTTGCGGACTACTGCTCCTTAATATGGCCTATGTAATATCGGGAGTAAGGAGATATCCCATGAACAGCATAGATGTTGTCGGAATCTGGCTACTGAAGGCCAAGGCGATGTTTTCCGAGAAGAAAATAGTTACGTCCGTACTGAAAAACCCCAAATACAGCTATTCCCATCCGCAATACCCCCCCTCACTACCGTTTTTGGGTTGGGGGGTTTATGAATCGGGGGGCAGGATTGACGAAAGGCGGGTGCTTCTGATTTACCCGGCGGTATACGCCGCCATTTTAACCCTGACTTACGGGGTGATGCGAAAATTGAATTGGGGACAGACGGAAAGCCTGGCTCTTACGTATATGTATTCAATGTTTTCACCACTTTTGGCGCAGGCAGGAAGAAAGCAGGCCGGCAACGCGGACATCTGGCTGACGCTGATTTACTGGGCAATGCTATTTTTATTCTTCGCCGGGAAAACAGGAAAATTACGCAGGGTTGTGGCGCTGCTTTCAGGGGCGGCGGCACTGATTAAAACCGAAGGGATACTATCGGCGGCGGCTATATTGTTTATACCGGGAAAGAGGAATGACAAATTAATATGGACAGCGGCGGCACTGGCACCATTTGTATTATGGGAGGGAGCAAAAAAAATATGGGGAATAGAGGCGGACTACGGATTGCACTGGCCGGGAGCGGGAGGAGGGGCATCCCGGGCGGCGGCTGTGGTATTGGGGACAGCCAAGGAGATGGCTAATGTCAGAAACTGGTATGTTTTCTGGCCGGTAATGGTTTTGGCGACAGCGGGCGGGAAGGTCAAAGAACGGCCCAGGCAATTTGCCCTACCGGTACTGTTAATAATGGCGGCCGGTATGTGGGGGATTTATACAATGGGAGAGATTCCGGTGGGTGATTATTTTTCCGGGTCTACAGACAGACTGCTTTTACAACTATCTCCTTTCTGGTGGACGGTATTTGCAGAGTATCTCAAAGTGAACAGAGATACTCTTGCGGGATTATTACAAAAACTACAGCGGACTTTTTAGCTAAACCAGGTAGCTTGAGGACAGAAAGGCAGGTGAACTGATAGTGGCTGGCGCCGCAAGAAAGACAACCGACCATGAAGTAATAAAAAGCTGGGTTGAGGAAAGAGACGGGCGACCCAGCCTGGTGAAAGGCACCGGCAACGGAAACGGTGGGGTACTGAGAATTAGCTTTCCCGGATACGGAGCGGAGGGCAGTCTGGAAGAAATTACCTGGGAGGAATTTTTCCGGATTTTCGATGACAGGAAACTGGCTTTTTTACATCAGGATAAACTGGAAAACGGACAGCAAAGCAGGTTTTTTAAATTCATAAGCAGGTAATTGGGGAATATAACGAAATGCTTTTGATATACTGAAGCTATGCGGGTAGTGCATCTGGTGGATGAGGTACGGGAGCGAACAGAAAGGGTGGTGATCTTACGCCTGCCATGGCTGCTATTGGGACTCCTGGGAGGCATGACGGCAACAGTCATGATTTCGAGGTTTGAGACGGTACTGACCAACAACATTCATCTGGCATTTTTCGTACCGATTATCGTATATATGAGCGATGCCGTGGGGACACAGACAGAGACGATGTATGTGCGCAGTCTGGCCAGGGAAAAAGTAGATTTTTTCAATTATTTGAAAAAAGAACTCCTTTCGGGAATATTTTTGGGATTACTGATGGGTGGGTTGATAGGAGGGGCCACGTGGCTTTGGTTGAGATTGCCTGAGACGGCGGTGACGGTAGGGCTGGCAATGATGATAAATGTGACGCTGGCCCCGGTGGTGGCCATGGGGGTATCCGAATTACTGAGGAAAAGCAGGGTGGACCCGGCATTGGGGGCGGGACCATTTGCTACCGTGATTCAGGATTTCATCTCGCTTTTGATCTATTTCGTGGTAGCCTCGGTTATCATGCTGATATGAGAGAATTTGTCTTTGTGAGAAAAATGGTGTAGCATGCGGGCGAGATGAAGTGGTGGATTATCGGCGTCGTTTTGGTCCTTTTTCTGGTACTGGCAGTGCGGTGGGGAGCTTCACGTTTTTTGCCCCGGGTTCAGCTGGCTCAAAGTATCAGTTCTGTCGTCTCGACAGTAAGAGGCAGGCTGGGAGGAAATGGCGCGGACGAGAATGCCAGTCCATCCGCTTGGGGGCCTGACCCGAAAACTACCATCAGCCCGACACCCGGACCCCTCAGGAGAGGAGATGATACCGGCGATAGCAGGCAGACTTACAGGGGACGGGGTTTTTCCCTTAAATATCCTGAAAAATGGGGGCTATTAACATGCAGCAACTCGACAAATTTTGAATTCGATCCGGCCAACAACCGCGATCAGGCCGGTGTAGTATGCAACTGGGCAGTAAAGCCGATTACTGCGATGGCACGGACATCGGATGCTGACTGCCGGGGCAACAGTAATACACTGGGAGGGACGGCAGTCAGGAAAAGAGTGGAAAAAGAAGGTACTTATACGTACTACACCTGGTGCACGACATCGCCTCCTTTTTTGGAATTCTCACACCGCGTAGGATCAACCCAGCAGCTGCCGGGTACGGCTACGAATGCATCTTATGAACGGGAAATTGAAGAAATAATAGGATCGATTCAAAAGGATTTGTAACGGGCATGTTCAGATCAGCGGTAGGTCTTACTCAAGATTTACCTGAAACTTACGGGATTGCGGACGCGGAAATATACAGTAGAACCGAATGAAAGGAGGTGAGAGTCTGATATGAATAACAGAGCAATCATGTGGGCAGTTGTAGCGGTATTGGTAGTCGGGGGTTTGGGATTTTTGTTGCTGCAGTCAATGCAAGGAGGCAGGCAGGAACTGACCGGAAATCTGGATAACAACCAGGAGACGGAGAGTGTTTCCCCGACAGAAGGCGCTTCAGGAGCAACCGGGACTGCCGGGGTATCCAGGATTAGCGTGACACTGGATGAACAAAACGATTCAGGGGAATCCGGGACAGCTATTTTGACAGAGGGGGCAGACGGGATGGTGCGGGTCAGCCTGAGCGTGACCGCGGTATCTGTAGGGACAGCACAACCGGCGCATATTCACGCAGGTGCCTGTCCCAATCCGGGAGCAATAAAGTACCCGTTGACGTCGGTTACAAACGGGGTGTCCGAAACTACTTTGAACGTGGGCATGGCGACACTGAGAAGCCAACTGCCGCTGGCGATAAATGTACATAAGTCTGCAGCGGAGACGCAAGTATACGTAGCGTGCGGGGATGTGACATTATAGAAGGAAAAACGGCCGGGTACCGCTTGGTACCCGGTTGAGAAGTGTTATATAATGAGTTTAATAATTAACAAGGAATGAATTCCGCAGACTTTTTCTATTATATTTCGGCAGTGGCATTTACGGTAATGGCGGGGTTTGTTTCCTGGGCCGCTTATCATCTGGTAGAGACTCTTAAAGAGCTGAAAACGGTATTGGAAGATGTGAAAGATACCACCCATGATCTGACGATGTTGAAGACCGGACTGAAAGCGGGAGCATTAAACCTGATCGGCAACTTACTTAGCAGACCGAAAAAGAAGGGGGGTGACAGAAATGGCTCATAACAACAAGAAAGGGTCCAACATCGGAGCGGCGGTGGTAGGTGCTGCTGTAGGGGCAGCCGCCACGACAGCGGCGCTGGTCTTAACCGATGAAAAAAAGCGCAAAGCTCTGAAGGCAAATTTTGACAAAGCCCTGGCCGTCGGGGAAGAAAAATTGAAGCAGGCTCAGAAAAGACTGGAAGAGATGAGAAAACGCGGAGAACAATTGGTGGAAGAGGAAACCCGGGAAGTCAAAGAAAAACTGGCAAGAGCAAAGAAAAAAGCTGACTAAAAATATATCTGCCCGCCGCCCCCACTTACCCGAATAGTAAGCGGTTCTTACGGAATATTAAACGTTGGCGGCTATATTGAAAGGAATGACCAGAGGAGGAGAGGTAAAAAGGGTTTTGATTTGGTTTTTGGCGGCAGCGGTAGTGCTGTTTACACCACTGCCCGGAGGGGTGAATCCGGCAGAAAACGCACAGGAATGGTGCAGGCTCGAAGATCTTTCGGTTTCCTTACTGCCATGTGAAGGATGGTTTATGACAGAAGGGTATTTTGGATTTAATGGAAATTAGAGGCAGGTTATCCGGAGGGAGGTGAGAAAGATGGCAAAAAATAAATTCAGACAAAAAAACCAAAACCGTGACGACCAAAAAAGAGAGGGAAACATGGGAGATAGAGGCCAAAAAAAGGAGGAAGAAACCGGATTTGAGGGCGGGAGATACGGAGGAGTCGGGGGCACTTCGGACTGGGGAAGCATGGATACCGGCTTGGATGACACGGATACCGGGAAGGCCGGAGGAAGTGAATAAAAATGTGGGTCACGGGTAGCGATGCGGAGCGGTCCGGCCAGCCCGGGCTTTCCGCATGTTCGACGACAATATGCGATCGGTAAGGGAGACAGCCCGGCCTACGGCCGGAATGAGGAGAGATGAATGTGTGCGGGGGAGGGAAATGGTGATGTCGAAAGACCCCCGGGGATGGCGGTTCCAGTCCCAATGAGTGTAGCCGCAGACTGCGGGAAGCACCGGAGGACAAGCAGACCGGTCGCGGTAAATATAAGCCAGGAGGAGGTGTTCAAACAAATGCCCGATGGCAGTGTCACGAACTTTTTGGCGAAAAGGAAGATTTTGGGAATTGGAACACATGCAATCCAAGGCCTGGGGTAAATAAGTTTTGATAAGTTTCAGCGTGTCCGGAAACTCACCGGTATGAACCTCGGGAATGTTTAGCTCCATTCTAAGAAAAACCTGGCGGTTATCCTGGGTAATATACAAACGATAGTAGGGGGACGGGTAGGGTGGCAAATTAATCTTACGCGATTATTACAAGAATTTTACACCATGCGTCAATCGATACCAGTATCGGCCCCGGAGGGCTTTAACCTCTTTCTTACTCTAAATTGACCGGGAAATTGACCAGCGGAGGACATACTGGGAGTAATAATGAGGATATAAGGGGGAGGGGGTGAAAAAAGAAAAATATGAATATAATTGTGTGGATTATATTAGGCGCGATTGCCGGATGGATAGCATCCATCATCATGAAGGCCAATAGTTCCCAGGGTACAGTGGCAGATATTATTCTGGGAATAGTAGGGGCAATTGTGGGAGGCTGGGTGATGAGCCTGTTCGGCCAGGCCGGAGTAACCGGTTTCAACCTTTACAGTATTATGGTAGCCATTCTGGGGGCGGTAGTAGTAATTTGGCTGGGCCGCCTGTTGCAATCGAGGTAGCAAGGCCGGTATGTCGGCAAATGGAAGAAAATATCATCAGTGTAAAATATAAATTATGAGCCGTTTTAAACCTTCAGACCCTGACCTGCACGCATCCCTGCGGGATTTTCCATTTAGTATTACTGTCCCGGAAGGAAAGGACTCAGCGGCAGGAAACGGCAAAAAGGAGAAACAAACCCAGCAGAATATTAAGAAAAACCGCAATGCTTTGCAGTTGGCCCTGGAGGCCGGCAGACAGGGCATATGGGAATGGGACGCGATGAATGACAAAATAAGGTGGATAGGCAATGAACGAGAATATACAGGAAACAAAGATGAAGCAGTCCGAAATATTTATCCCGGTGACAGGCAGAAATTCGGTTTGGATTTAAAGAAAGCGCTGGAAAAAAAAGGAAGGCTGGAAACCGAATTCAGAGTGCAGGGCCGCCGGGGGGAGACCTTCTGGATGTCGATCAAGGGACAGGTATTGTCCGACGACCTCGGCAGACCGGTAAAAATGACCGGTGTCACCATGAACATTACAGAGAGCAAGAAAGCTCAGGAAGAGATTTCCCATAGAGAACGTAAATTCCGGGCAATTTTTGAAACCGCACAGGACGCAATCATTATTGCCGATGATTATATGCGGATTAAGGATGCCAATCCGGCTGCCAGCGGGCTTTTAGGATACAAGCCGTATGAGCTGATAAAAATGGGGATGGGGGACATAGCCGTCTCCGGGCAGCCTTTAGATATGATGCGGATGTGGGAACAGTTTTTGAAAAAAGGAGTGCAGGGAGGGGAACTGGATATAGTTCGGGCAGACGGGAGGACCAGGACTGTGGGCTACCGGGCATCAGCCAATATACTGCCCAACCGGCATTTGTGGGTATTAAGAGATGTCACGGACCAGAAAATTGAAGAAAGACGGAGCGAACATTTTTTGAGCATTGCAGGACATGAGTTGAGGAGTCCTTTAACAAGCATCAAGGCATATATACAACTGCTTCGACGGCAGGTACGGGGCAAAGAAGATAAAAAACTGGGCGAATATCTGGACAAGGCGGACAAGAAAGCGGACATGCTGGCAAGCTTTATCAGCGACCTGATGGACGTGACCATGATCCGCCAGGGGAAGCTCGAATTTAATCCGGAAAGATTTGACTATGACCATCTGGTACAGGAGATAATTAAAGATTTCCGGTTGAGTGCCCGCACCCATAAACTGATACGGATAGGGCGGTGCAGCAAACGGGTAATGGGCGACAAAACAAGGATCAGCCAGGTATTGGTCAACCTGATCAAAAATGCCGTCAAATATTCCCCCGGAGCCGACACGGTCAGGATAAAAGTAGCAACGAAGCCGGGCATCGTCGAGACTGCTGTGCAGGACTTCGGACTGGGGATACGCAAAAGTGAACTGCGGGGGTTGTTTGATATATATTTCAGAGGTTCTGACGAGCGAAAAAAGGCAATTGCCGGAATGGGAGTGGGCTTATATTTATCCTCGGAAATCGTGCACCAGCACGGAGGGAAGATGTGGGTAAAAAGTCGGGAAGGACACGGATCAATCTTTTATTTCACGCTGCCGGTCGAGGGAAAAGCCCGCAAGTACCACCGACTTAAAGGGTAACTTATGATAAAAATATTGGTAGTAGACGATGATGAAGCCCTGACTGAGGCCCTGGAAATAATCCTCTCAGACGAGGGCTACTGCGTCCATGTAATGCATGCAGGAGAACAAGTGGACGGGCAGCTAAAGGACATCCGGCCGGATATGATAATACTGGATTACCGGCTGCCCGGGGAAGACGGAGCCAGTGTGGCAAGGAGAATAAAAACCGATAAAACCACCTGTAATATTCCCATATTGATGATATCTGCAAGCAACAGCGTGGAAAAAACGGCGCGAGCAAACGGTGTAAATGAGTTTCTGCCCAAACCTTTTTCGGTAGACAGACTCCTGGAAGTAATTAAAGAGACGACTAATCCTTAATGGTATAGCCAAAACCGCGGACGGAGTGGAGAAGCTTTTTTTTGAAACCGGAATCAATTTTTTTTCGAAGATATCCCATATAGACATCCACCACCCGGCTTTCCACATCCGGAGAGTAAAGCCAGATACGGTTTAAAATCATATCCCGGGTGAGGACAATGCCCTTGTTGGCCATCAGATATTCCAGAAGTTTGAATTCCTGGGGGGTAAGGGTGATAGACTGCCCGGCGCGAGTGACCTCCACTTTTTCCCGGTTTAACTCCAGGTCCGCCACTTGGAGCTTGGTGCGGTCGCCCCCCGACCTGGGGCGGAGACGGGCCTTGATACGGGCTATCAATTCTTCGGTGACGAAAGGCTTGGTAATGTAATCGTCCGCTCCGACACCGAAGCCCTGAACTTTATCGGAAATAGAATCTTTACCGGAGAGAATGATAATGGGAAGGCGGGGAAAATTTTTGCGCACTTCCATGAGTACCGATTCACCGGCCATATCGGGAAGGCGCAGGTCCAGAAGCATCAGATCCGGCTCACCTTTTTCCAGGGCTTTGATGGAACTGGTACCTGTACCGCAGGCTTTGACGGTGAATCCGTTTTGGGTCAGAATGTCTTTCAGATATTCCTGAATATCGGGATCATCCTCGACAACCAGCAACTGCGGAATCATGGCCCTCATTATAACTGTAAGAAGTGGATTTGCAATATACGCCAATTGCCGCAAACAATACTATAATGGAGAATAATGAATATGATAGTAAAGATACTGATCAGGACGCTGGCGGTAATGGTCACCGCGCAGTTGATACCGGGAATAACCGTAACGGATTTTTGGAGCGGTGCGGCGGCGGCAATTGTACTTGGACTTTTGAATTCACTTTTGCGGCCGGTGCTTCTGGTCCTGACCCTGCCCGTCAATATTCTGACATTGGGGTTGTTTACGCTGGTACTTAACACCCTGATGATTTTACTGGCGGCCAGAATTGTGCCGGGGTTTGATGCTGCCGGTTTTATGCCGGCTTTTTGGTTTGGGGTAGTACTGTCGGTCATAAATTGGTTTTTGAAAGGAATATGATTTTTGTTCATTCTTTTGCCTGTCCAAAAGAATGAACCAAGAAAAGGACACCCTCACAGCTTGCTAAAAATATTCGCTTCATACGAGGCTGCGGGAAGTTCCTCGCATTTAATGGTATTTTCTTACACAATTTTTACCGAAACTTTATTTGGGATTCTGTATAGTGAATTGATGGTAATCGGACTTGAGGGAATACTGTTGAATTCGGAAAATGCCAGGGAGTTGGCAGAATGGTATAGGGATACGGTGGGGATGAAAATCAAGACAGAAGCGGAAATGGGGGAAGAAGGGGACGAGTTTTTTGAGATGGAAGCAGGCAAAGGGAGCGGTTTTTACATCGGCGACCATTCTGGAGTAACCGGAAAAAATTCACAGCCCCAGAGAATTTTAATTAATCTGGAAGTGGACAGCGTGGAAGAGACTGTAGCCAAACTGAAAAAAGCCGGGGCGAAGGTGGTGCAGGATATTTATCATATAGAAGATTACGGATATCTGGCGACGATTGAAGATCCGGACGGGAACTGGTTTCAGGTGGTGAAGACGAAGTCTTAAAGTTCGCAGCGGGATTTGGTTTCTCCTATACAAGTGTCTTTACCTAGGCCGCCGTCGATTTCGTCCGTATCATCTCCGCCGTCCAGATAATCATTGCCGTTGCCGCCGTCTAATTTGTCGTCGCCCGGGCCGCCGAAGGCTTGATCGTTTCCGTTTGAGGATCTGATCTCATCGTTGCCGGGTCCCCCCAGAAGAATGTCTTCCCCGTTTGATCCGTCCAGGTAGTCGTTTCCCTCGTCACCCATCAGGACATCATTCTGGTTGCTGCCGTCCAGCCGGTCGTTGCCCGGACCACCAAGGAGACAATCCCGGCCATTGCCGCCGTTGATGCGGTCATCGCCTTCGAGGGCAACGATAAGATCGTTCCTGTTGGTTCCGCGCAGAGTGTTGTTGCCCGCGGTGCCGAAAATTGGTTCGCCGGAGAAAGTGATACCCTCACACTCGGCCGGAAGTTCAAAGGCGATACCGATTTTGATATCGAAGACCAGATTACGGCCCTGATAAGCATTGCCGGCGGCGGTATCAAAGACCACAGTGAAATCATATTCTGCGGTAGTCCCTGAAGGGACGGTGGTGAGTGCGATACCGGACGGAGTACTGCTGCTATTAAAAAATTGGGTCAGGGAGACAGGACCATATAATATAGCGGAGCCTTCGCTGATCGTCAGGTTCAGGACGTCCGCCAGATTTCCCGTCTCCATTTTTTTGATGCCTTTGACGGAAATCGGGCGATCCGTGGAGGAACCATTTATTACCTGTACCGTTTTGGTTTGGAAATCGCCGGGGGCGAAGTCGGTGACGATGAAGATGGGGTCGCCGGGAGTGATGCCGGAGCCCCAGTCCACCGTCAGGTCGCCGACTGCTTTGGCGGTGCCGATAATCTGGGGGGAGAAGAGGACGGAGCGGTTAGATAACAATATACCTAAGAATGTAAGTGTAAGAGTAAGGGTAAGAAATTTTTTTCTCATAATGAATTTTCTGTGCCGATAGTGGGACTGGAATCTATTTGCCAATCAGCGGCAGTATCAGTGTCTGTCCCGTTGGGAATGCGTGAAAGGGATTCTGTCGCAGAAGGATCATCAGGGGCCGGGTTGAAAATGGAGGTGTCAGAACCGTAATTCATTTGATCAATAGTAGTCCCGTCGGGAGATTTTAAAACGACTTTATCTCCACCATTTGCAAGATTGCCTCCAACTGTGGAATCAGAAAGGATTACAGAAACCGCTGAAGCGGGTATGAGCGATGAATTGCCGTCATCGGACATAACTACCCCATATCCTCCGGACGGAATAGGAGATGTAGTAGGTATGATATCTTCCTCAGTATTATCACTAATTTTCCAACCACTTATATTTACAGACGATCCGGTTGGATTGAATATTTCAATCCATTCGTCGTTACCCGGTGCTGCAGAGGCAACTTCATTAATCACCAAACCAGGAAAAGTTGGAGTTTGCGTGGGGAATTCGGCGGAGGCGGCGAAGACATTGCCGTCCGAGACGGCCGAGTCCGAGAAATATGAGAAAGAAATTTTTCCGGCGGCCAAACCTAATGCTATTATGACTCCCAACACAGATATAAAAACAAGCAGTTTCATGACGGTGAGATACCCAGACGGGATAAAA
>Ga0075752_132_pt1 | contig 20883 bp, 26 predicted proteins | sample RifGroB1_FD_67819 | JGI IMG/M metagenome (GOLD analysis project Ga0075752, IMG submission 67819) | Microgenomates (Amesbacteria) bacterium GW2011_GWB1_48_13
ATATTGCGCAGGGGAAGCTTGATGATCTGAGCGGTGCGGCTGGTCAAAACCACCTGTTCCACGTTTTCATCGACTCCGATACAGGTAACGATCTTGCCTGTTTTGTCGTTGATGGAGGCGGCTTTGACCCCCTGACCGCCGCGCTTTTGCAAAGGCCAGTTTTTGACCGAAGTACGCTTGCCCAGGCCTTTTTCAGTAATGATGAGCACATCTTCGAAAACCTTGCGGCGTTTGTCGGTTACTTCCCGGCCAGCCGGAAATACTTCTTTCCCAACCACGAAATCACCGCTTTTCAACTCTATACCGCGGACACCCATAGTGTCGCGGGCAGTGGGACGGACATCTTCTTCCCTGAAACGAATGGATTTGCCTTCTTTTGAGACTATTAGAACCTGGTCCGTGCCTGTGGTCGGACGAACCCATTCCAGACTGTCACCTTGTTCCAATTTAATGGCGATAATACCGGACTGGCGGATATGATCAAAATCTGATAGCTTGCTTTTCTTGATCGTACCCCGGTGAGTGGTCATCAGCAGGAATTTGTAAGCATCCTTTTTACCCAGGGAGAGTACCGTCTGCAGTTTTTCGTCCTGGGGGATATTTATCAGGTTTACCACAGCCTGGCCCTTGGACTGGCGGGAACCCTCCGGCAGATCAAAGGCTTTGACTTTGAAAACGCGTCCTTTGCTGGTGAAGAAAAGAATATCGTCATGTGTATTTGCAGTGAGCAACTGGGCAATTTCGTCCTCCTCTTTGGTGGTCATACCCGTGACTCCCTTGCCGCCGCGATGCTGGGTACGAAAGGCGGACGGATTTTGGCGCTTGATATAACCTGTGGAGGTGATGGTAATTACGGTATCCTCCGATGGGATGAGGTCTTCGTAAGAAAATTCACCTACGGGGTTTTTGTGAACCCGGGTACGGCGCGGCTCAGGATATTTTTCCTTAAGTTCCAGGCCCTCGGTTTTTATAAGAGCCAGGATTTTTTCAGGATGGGCTAAGAGATCTTCCAGGAAAGTGATTGTTTCCATCACCTGCTTGTATTCGTTTTCGATTTTTTGGCGCTCCAACGCGGCCAGGCGCCGCAACTGCATATCCAGAATCGCCACTGCCTGAATCTCCGTCAGACCAAAGCGTTCCATGAGGTTTTTTTTGGCCACATCGGAATCCGCAGACTCCCTGATTGTTTTGATCACCGCATCCAGATGATCCAGAGCGATCTTTAACCCTTCCAGGATGTGAGCCCTTTCCCTGGCCCGGCGCAGGTCGTATTCCGAGCGGCGGGTGATCACCAGCTGGCGGTGTTTGATATATTCGGACAGAATTTGCTTTAATCCCAGAACCTGGGGAGTACCGTCTACCAGGGCGACGATATTAGCGGGAAAAGTGGTCTGCAAGGCTGTATGTTTGTAAAGATTGTTCAAGAGGGCTTTGGGTTTGGCATCGCGTTTCAGTTCGATAACCACCCTAATGCCATCCCGGTCCGATTCGTCCCGCAGGTCTGAAATTCCGTCGATTTTTTTATTGTGGACCAGATCCGCAATCCGGGCTACCAACTCGGCCTTGTTTACCTGGTAGGGCAGTTCGGAAATGATTATCTGGTTCTTACCTGATTTGGTTTCTTCTATTTCCGCCTTTCCCCGGACGACTATCCGGCCGCGACCGGTGGCATAGACTTCCGCAATTGCCTTGGAATCGTAAATAGCCCCGTGCGTCGGGAAATCCGGACCTTTGACAAACTGCATCAGTTCTTCCACTGAGGCTTCGGGATTTTCTACCAGGTGGACGATTGCGTCCACCACTTCGCCCAGGTGGTGGGGAGGAATTTTTGTGGCCATTCCCACGGCAATACCCTCCGATCCCATTAACAGCAAATTGGGGAGTTTAGCCGGAAGAAATATCGGTTCTTTCAGGGTCCCGTCAAAATTATCCAACAGGTCAACAGTTTCCTTGTCCAGATCTACCAGCATTTCCTCGGAAATTTTGGAAAGCTTGGCTTCCGTATAGCGCATAGCGGCAGGAGAATCGCCGTCTATGGAGCCGAAATTTCCCTGGCCATCTATCAGGGGATATCTCATGGAAAATTCCTGGGCCAGCCGGACCAGGGCATCGTAGACAGGAACGTCTCCGTGGGGATGGTATTTGCCCAGCACCTCTCCTACAATTTTGGCAGATTTGCTGTGTTTGCCGGAATATTTTAAACCCATGTCGTGGCAGGCATACAAAATCCGACGGTGGACGGGCTTGAGACCGTCCCGGACATCCGGCAAAGCCCGGGCTACAATTACCGACATGGCATAATCCAGGAAGTTTTTTTGCATCTCGTCCGTAATTTCCGCCTGAATAATGCGGGGGTTATCGGGAAGCTGATCTGGTGCAGTATCGGGCATAAGGAAGCAATAAATTCCGGGCCAAGCCCGGACCCAACCATATTACATTTTCAGGAGTCTTAAATCAAGGCNAGGGCGATGATGTTGATGATCTTGATCATGGGGTTGACGGCCGGGCCGGCAGTGTCTTTGTAGGGATCACCAACAGTATCTCCTGTAATCGCGGCCTGATGAGCGGGAGATTTCTTGCCCCCGAGATTACCCTCCTCGATATACTTTTTGGCATTATCCCAGGCAGCGCCACCGGTGGTCATAGAAATAGCGAGAAAGACTCCGGTGATTATCGAACCAACCAGCGCCCCGCCCAAAGCTACCGGTCCCAGTATTAGACCTATAATAATCGGTGCCAGAACCGGAATAAGCGCAGGGACTATCATCTGTCTCAAAGCGGCCTGAGTTACCAAATCTACTGCCCGGCGGTAATCCGGCCGGGCTTTACCGGTCATGATGCCTTTGATGGTCTTGAACTGGCGGCGGACTTCGGTAACCACTGCCCCGCTGGCGATGCCTACGGCATTCATGGCATAGGAGGTGAACAAATAAGGCAAAGCCGCACCGAGAAACAAGCCGGTGATGACCAGGGGATCAGATAGATCAAATACCAGATTCCGGCCCAGGAGTCTCAATTCCGCACTGTAGGCGGCAAACAAGACCAGGGCGGCCAGGGCGGCGGAACCGATGGCGTAGCCTTTGGTAACCGCTTTGGTGGTGTTGCCGACGCTGTCCAAAGCATCCGTTACCTCTCTCACCGAATCGGGAAGATCGCTCATTTCGGCAATACCACCGGCATTATCCGTAATCGGACCGAAAGCATCGATAGCTATGATAATTCCGGTGGAGGACAACATACTGAGAGCAGCCAGCGCGACACCGTACAGGCCCGACAAAAGATAAGCCCCCAGAGCAGCCAGAGCCAGGAAGATAACAGGCCAGAAAGTGGATTTGAGGGAAAGTGCCAGTCCGGCGATGATGTTTGAACCGTGGCCGGAAACGGAAGCCTGGGCAAGGTTTTTGACCGAGGAGAATTTTTTGGAGGTATAGACTTCGGTGAAAAAGACCATCATGGCAGTGACGCCTGAACCGATGAGAGTGGCAAGAAAAGCGTTTATTAATGGGAGACCGGCGGGCGATAGATAGCGGGAAACCAGATAATAAAAGACCAGGGCTGAGGATCCGAGACAACGCTGGCATGATGGATTTGGGGTCGTTTGTCCGGACAAAAAGACTGCCTAAAATAGAAGTGAAAACACCTCCGCCGGCAATGTAAAGCGGAAAAACGACTGCGGACGGAAAATCCGATCCGAATGTAAGACTGGCGATCAGCATAGCCGAAAGCAGCGTAACTACGTAAGTTTCAAACAAATCGGCGGCCATGCCGGCGCAGTCACCTACATTATCCCCTACCAGATCGGCAATGACCCCGGGATTCCTGGGATCGTCTTCAGGTATACCGGCTTCGATTTTGCCGACCATGTCCGTACCCAGAGAACCGCCGAATCCGAGGCCGATCATGGCCCGCGGATCCCCCGTCCATGCATAAAACAGAGCCGTAGTCAGCAAAGCCAGACCGACGACCAGAAATCCGGTGACAGAACCACCCTGGAAAGCCATTGATAGGGCCGGCCCAAGACCTTTTTGGGCGGCAGCTGCGGTACGGACATTTGCCCTGATGCTGGTATGCATACCGATGAATCCGGCCAGGGCAGATACAAAACCACCGATAACGAAGCCGATGGCTGTAACTGATCCGAGCGCCAACCAGAGGACAATGGCCAATACTGCGCCGATGGCGGCCAGGGTGATTGCCTGACGGTTGAGGTAGGCAACGGCACCTTCGGCGATGGCGGCCGCCACGGAATTCATCTTTTCGTTGCCGGAGGGAGATTTATTTATGGTATAGAAGAGATACGCGCCGTAAGCTATTGCAGCAAGAGCAGCGGTGACGGCGAAGGGAATGGGGGCCATGTTATGGGCTACATTATATAACAGATGTAATTACAGTGAAAAGGGGGAAGTTGAAATATGACTTATTGACATGCAGTGTCCCAGGGGGTATTTTGAGGATAATGAATTTGGAGCGACTGTTAACGGGCGAACACTTCAGACAAAAGAACGTACAACCGAATTTGCTGGGAAAAGTCGAGGAAGTTAATGTCTGCCCATTCTACAATGAGATAAAGATGGGAGCCTGGCTGGCAGGTTTGGATATAAATAAATTTTCTACTTTAGCCAAGTTTTGCGGACATGAGATTTCTGTAAAAAGCGACGCAGGGTTAATTGCAGGTTTACCGGAAATTACATCTTCATTTCCATTTGCCATGTGCAACGAAGTAGTTAATCTATTAGAGGTTCAGCTAACAATGGTAACCGAGGGACAGATAAGCGGTCCGACCCCGACTGAAAGAAAAGCGGCTGCCAGGTGGCAGGCGGACCAATGGGAGCGGGAAGAAACGATAGAACAAACCTGGAAAAGATGGAAAGAGGCAGTAGTCAAGTCTTACCCGGAACTTCATTTAACCGGTGATAAAGTGTCGGACGAGGCCGCTGTCGAGCTGGTAAAGAAGTGGGTCGGTGTGTTAAGAAAGAAGGCTGTAGGGAATATGGATTTTATGAACGCATCGTTCAATCCGGGCTCAAAATGTCCCCAGCACCCCCGGCCGGGAGAAGTAGATGGACAAATAGTTTTTTAGTAATTTTCTCTTCTTAAATATCCAAAGTAGCGTTCCTCGCGTGGGTGGTGATGAATTTTTTGCGCGGGGGAACTTCGTCGCCCATGAGCATGGAGAAGACGGCGTCCGCTTCCGAAGCGTCCGAAACCGTGACCTGCTTGAGCAACCGATGTTCCGGGTCCATTGTAGTTTCCCAGAGTTCGGATGCATTCATTTCCCCCAGACCTTTGTAGCGCTGGATGGAAAATTTGGCTCCGGGGTGGGCGGAAATTATTTTATCCCGCTCTTCGTCCGTGTACGCGTACAGTGATTTTTTGGCGATTTCGACTTTGTAAAGAGGAGGCATAGCAATATATAAAAAACCGTTTTCCACGATGTCTTTCAGATGGCGGTAAAAGAAAGTGATATAGAGACATTTGATATGGGATCCGTCCACATCGGCATCGGCCATGATGATGATTTTGTGGTAGCGCAGTTTATCCAGATTGAACTGCTCCCCTATTCCGGCACCGACAGCCACAATCAGACTTTTGAATTTATCCGATTCGATGATCTGGTCTATCCGGGCTCTTTCAGTATTGAGGACTTTGCCGAAGAGAGGGAGAATCGCCTGGAATTTGCGGTCACGGCCGTTTTTGGCAGACCCTCCCGCCGAATCTCCCTCAACTACAAACAGCTCGGATAGCGAGGGGTCGCGGGACTGGCAGTCCGCCAGCTTGCCCGGAAGTGTCATCCCTTCAAGGGCGCCTTTTCGGAGAACGGCGTCCTTGGCGGCGCGGGCGGCCAATCGGGCGCGGGCGGCCAATAAAACTTTTTCTATGATCCGGCGGCCTTCCGACGGATTTTCCTCAAAAAAAGTGTCCAAGCCCTCTTTGACGACGACGTTGACAATGCCCTGCACCTCCGGATTGTTCAGTTTGGCTTTGGTCTGGGATTCGAACTGGATAGCCTGAGTGGGAATTTTGACATAAATGATGGCTGTCAGACCCTCCCGCATATCCTCGCCGGTTAGCCCATTTTCCCCTTCCTTGAGGGCGCCGATTTTGTGGGCGTAGTCGTTTATAGCCCGGGTAAGCGCGATGCGGAAACCGGTGACGTGGGTACCTCCATCTACGGTATTGATGACGTTGACGAAGGATTCGATATTTTCGGTGAAACTATCGTTGTACTGCAGGGAGGCTTCGACATCCACATGGTCAGATGTCCGGTGAATATAAATGGTATCGTGCAAGGCTTTTTTGTTGCGGTTCATATGGGAGACGAGAGATTTGATACCGGATTCAAAATAAAATTGTTTGGTGACAGCGGTGAACTCATTGGTGAAATAAAAATGCAATCCGGCAATGAGATAGGCACGGTTTCTTATGGAATTTTCAATAGCCTTAGGGTCAAACTCGATTGACGTAAACATCGTCTTATCCGGTTGGAAGTGGGTAAAAGTCCCGGAACCGGCTATTGAAGGTGAAATGGGTTTATCGGCAAGGTCTACCTTGCGGCGGGCAATTCCCCGATCGTATTCCTGGTAATAAACTTTACCATCGCGGCGGACTTCCACCCGCATGTGATCCGAAAGAGCGTTCGTGACGGAAGCACCGACACCGTGCAGACCGCCGGAGACTTTATAAGCTGATTCGGTGAATTTACCACCGGCGTGAAGCTTGGTCATGGTCAGCTCGAGAGCTGAGATTTTGGCTACGGGATGGATATCCACGGGGATGCCGCGGCCGTCGTCCTGGACAGAAATGGAATTATCCTTGTGCAGGGTGACCCAAATGTGTTTGGCGAAACCAGCCAATGCTTCATCCACGGAGTTATCTGCTATTTCCCAGATGAGATGGTGGAGGCCTTTACTATCGGTAGAGCCGATATACATCCCAGGGCGTTTGCGGACGGGTTCGAGGCCTTCCAGTACCTGAATGGAAGCGGCGGTATATGAATCTTGTTTGGGAGTCCTGGCAGGCATGGTTTGATGACAAATATGCGGCGGCCTTAAACAGCCGCCAGTTACTTATTTATATTAACAACTAAGGGTGGAGAATTCAAGCTGTGAAGTGATTTTATTTACCTTGAATTTTTACAGTCCGCCACTCAGAGTTATAGTAGTTTAAGACTAACGCCTCTTCTCCTGGAGGCAATGTTAACCGACCCTTCATTGAAACCAGATTTTTCGACGTGGTTGCAGGAATAACCATTGTTCCACCTTTTTCGTCTCCAATTAGAGTAATAGGATTTTTTGATCCCCATGCATCTAACAGAAATAAAGTAACCTCGTCGTCCTTATGTACATTAAAGTTGTAATCTTTACTTCGGACCTCCAAAGTCATGCAAAGATTTTAACTTGTAGTAACTGCAAGTCAATGGTTTCAGAGTTTGAGGAACAGATTGGACATGGCTAGGCGGACGGAGACATTGGCATTTAAGTATTTGCGGGTATCGGTGATGAGGGAATAAGTTTCAGGAGTCAGAGAAGAAGAACCGGATTTAATTTGTAAATGGATATGCTGTTCCAGATCGTCCAGGAATTGCAGGGCGGAGACCTTGGTAAATTTTTGTTTTTCCATTATTTCCAAACGCTCCCCTGCCCCGGAGGAAACGATTTTTTCGCAGAGAAGAGCGAATTGGTCTAATTGGGGCAATTGGTCTAATTGGGGTAATTTGGATGGGATGATCTGGATCCGGGAAAGGATCGTTGGCAGCAGTTGATCCGGAAAAGAAGTCACTAAATAAATTTCACTGGCGCCGGGTGGTTCCTCCAAAGTTTTGAGGAGTGCATGCTGGGCGGGAAGAGTCAATTTTTCGGCAGAGTTTATAATCACAATATTTTTTTCGGACAGCACCGGCCTGCGGGATAGAAAATGACTGATCTGCCTGACTTCCCCGATACCGATTGACGTTTCGGGAGAAATAATCAGAATATCCGGGCCGGACGCGATTTGCGGCATGACTGCAGTGAGGTAGGAATGCATGTTATTATTATTATATGCCTGCCCAAAGGACTGACTTGACGTCTGATTCGCCTGACGAATCCGCTATTAACGCTTTGGTACAGGAAGGGAAACTCAAAACAAAGGATCAGGAGAGGGCTAAACTGGCATTTATTTCCACCGGTGAGCCGATGAGCGAATGGGTGATCAAACAGGGATTAGTAACGGAAGACGACGTGCTGATGGCGGGGGCAAAAAGCGCTAATATTCCGTTTGTAAAACTCGAAGACAAAGCCATGTCCCCCATAGCTTTGGGGTACGTGGATCGGGCAGTAGCATCGCGCCTGAAAGCCATACCTTTTGATTACAAGCCATCCACAGGAGAGTTGTATGTGGCTATGGCAAATCCCCTGGATTTGGCTGCAGTGGAATTTCTGGAGAAAAAAACCGGCATTAAGGTCAAAATATTTGCGGCATCACCGGCGGAAGTCAAAGACAGCATCGATTCCAAGTATGAACAGAGCCTATCTACCGAAGTCACGGCCGCACTCAAAGAAGCCGGAACATCGGGTAATGTAGAAGTTAAGACAGTAAACATCCGGAAAGTAAATGAGCTGATCAGAGAGGCGCCAATTGCCAAAATAGTCACCACGATTTTGGAATTTGCCATAAAGTCCCGTGCTTCCGACGTGCATATCGAACCATTGGAAGAAAGGACAAGAGTACGATATCGAATTGACGGAATACTGCATGAGAAACTGGTGCTGCCGAGGAAAATACACGACTCGCTTATTTCGAGGGTAAAGATTTTGTCTGATATGAAAATTGACGAAAAGAGAACTCCCCAGGACGGAAGATTTAATTTTCAGACAGACGTGGAAGAAGTTGATCTGCGCGTATCTTCCTTACCTACCGTGCACGGAGAAAAAATTGTCATGAGGCTTTTGAAAAAAACGGGTGCAGTGCCTACTTTACCTGAACTTGGCCTGCGGGGACGGGCTTTGAAAAACCTTGAGGAAGCCGTACTTCGTCCTCACGGAATTATATTGGTTACCGGGCCGACAGGTTCGGGAAAAACTACGACCCTATATTCCATTCTTTCGCGGATAAACACAATTAAGGTAAATATTCTGACACTGGAGGACCCGGTGGAATATCAGATAGGAGGGGTAAACCAGGTCCAGATCAACCCTCAAGCGGGACTGACATTCGCATCCGGGCTGCGGTCTTTTCTTCGCCAGGACCCTAACATTATCATGGTCGGAGAGGTACGCGACGAAGAAACCGCGGAGCTGGCAATCCAGGCTGCGCTGACCGGGCACCTGGTGTTTTCCACTCTGCATACAAATAACGCATCCGGGGCTTTGCCCAGGCTTTTGGATATGCAGTCCGAGCCTTACCTACTGGCTTCCACTATTACGGCGATAGTCGGGCAGAGGGTAGTACGCCGCGTTTGTGATACCTGCCGCAAGGAGTACCGGCCCAATCCTGAAGTGGAAGCAGATATCAGGCAAGTACTGGGAAGTCTGATGCCGCATGTTAAAGAACCTATGAAATTATTGAAAGGCGAGGGCTGCCAGCAGTGCGGCAATACCGGGTACCAGGGAAGAGTGGGAATATTTGAAGTGCTGCCGATGACTGAAAAAATCGGCAGATTGATTTTGGAAAGGGCTTCCAGTGTGCAGATCGAAAAAGTGGCGGTGGACGAAGGGATGATATCCATGAAGCAGGACGGTTATATGAAAGCAGTCGAGGGAGTTACATCCATTGACGAAGTGCTGAGAGTTGCGCAAGAATAGAGTCATGACCATTCAACAGCTATTGCAATACACGGTAGAGAAAGGAGCTTCCGACCTGCACCTCATAGCCGGTTCCCCTCCCCTGGTAAGGTTGGACGGTCTTTTGGTGCCGACTGCCGGCGAAGAGGTAATGACCCCCACCCGGGTGGAACAACTGATGGAAGGAATTCTTTCCCCCGAACAGAAACAGGTGCTTGAAGTGAACAAGGAGCTGGATTTTTCGTTTGCCTACGGGGAGAAAGCCCGGTACAGGGTAAACGCCTATTTCCAACGGAATACCCTGGCGGGCAGTTTTCGCCTTATTGCCAAGGAAATTCCCGACATTGATTCTCTGGGGCTGCCAAAAATAGCACATGATTTCGCGACTTTGAGGCAGGGATTTGTATTGGTAACCGGACCTACCGGGCATGGTAAATCCACTACTTTGGCGGCAATACTTGAGGAAATCAACCAGACACGCCCTGTGCATATCGTAACTATCGAAGACCCGATAGAGTACGTGTATACACCGGCGAGGGCGGTAATATCACAGAGAGAAATACATAATGATACCCATTCATGGGATATCGCCCTCAGGTCGGCCCTGCGCGAGGATCCGGATATAGTACTGATCGGAGAGATGCGCGATTTTGAGACGATAGCCGCCGCTTTGACTATCGCTGAAACGGGACATCTGGTGTTTGCCACCCTGCATACCAATTCCGCCTCCCAGACGGTGGATAGAATTGTGGACGTATTTCCGGAAAATCAGCAGCCGCAAGTCCGGGCCCAGCTGGCAGCAAACCTGGAGGCAGTATTTTCACAGAGACTGGTGCCCAAAATCAACGGAGGCAGGACTGCGGCCTATGAAATAATGGTGGGGACGTCTGCTGTGAGGACTGCTATTCGTGAAGGAAGGACCCACATGCTGGACAATATTATTATGACTTCGTCCGAGTATGGAATGGTTTCTTTGGAAGGCACGCTGGCCAAGCTGACCCGGGAAAGTGTGATTAGCTTGGAGATTGCCCAGGCGTTTGCGCTTCGGCCGGCTGATGTATCCCGGTTTATCCGGGGCGGTGCGTCATGAAATACAGGTATACTGCCAAAGACTCTTCCGGAAGAACTATCCGCGGGACGGTGGAAGGGGGATCCCCCAAGGTGGCGGCCGAAGCTCTGAAAAGGGATCAACTATTCCCCATTAATTTCTCGGAAATAAAACCCTTTGTGGATTTTTCGGCAATTTTTGAAATATGGGGAAAAGTCAAATATAACGATTTGGCCAATTTTACGCGGCAGCTGTCCACCATGATTACTGCCGGATTACCCCTGACTGATGCATTAAACCTTTTGAAAGCGCAGTCTCCTCCAGGACTATCCGGGGTGGTAGGATCCCTTCTGACCGACATTCAGGGAGGGCTGTCACTGTCTTCTTCCATGACCAGACATCCAAGTGTTTTTTCCAAAGTTTATGTGGCGCTGGTAAAAGCTGGGGAAGCTGCAGGAGTGATGGAAAACGTGCTGAATCGGCTGGCGGACAATTCCGAAAAAACACGGGAATTCACGAGCAAAGTGAAGGGAGCAATGGTCTATCCGGCAATTATCTTAATGGGAATGGTGGGAGTAATGTTTTTGATGATGTGGCTGGTAATACCGAAAATAACAGACCTTTATGCGGACTTTAATGCAGAATTACCGCTGGCTACCAGGGCGATAATGTGGCTTTCGGATGCCTTTACCACCTATTGGTGGCTGTGGGGAAGCTTACTGTTTTTGGGGATGTATGGATTAAGGGCGTTTATGGCGACGGAAACGGGTATCCGAAAATGGGACACGCTGAAATATCGGATACCGATAACCGGAGAACTCACCAGACAGGTAATGCTGACGGAACTTAGCCGGACACTATCCCTGCTTATCGGTTCCGGAATTTCCGTGATCGATGCTCTGAATATCGTTGCCGATGCTCTGGGCAATGTGATGGTGGAGAAAGATGTCAGACGCATTGCCCGCCAGGTGGAAAAAGGATTTCCCATATCCATTGCTTTTTCTGAAAGCGAGATTTTCCCGCCGGTGATGGGTCAAATGATCGCTGTGGGCGAAGAAACAGGCAAAATCGATGAAGTTCTGTTCAAACTTTCCAAATATTTTGAGCTGGAATCCGAGCAAAAGATTAAAGGCTTGACAACCGCAATTGAACCTTTGATACTGATTGTACTGGCGATCGGAGTCGGGTTTTTGATGTACGCTGTCGTTATGCCCATATACAGCATTACCAACCAGTTTTAAATAAATATTCAATGATCGATATTCAATGTTCAATAATCAAAGGGGGTGAGAGAGAATGAGAGCATTTAAAAAAGGTTTTACGTTGATTGAACTACTGGTAGTAATCGGCGTCCTGGCAGTAATAGCCGCCGGAGTAGTGGCCTTGATTAATCCCCAGGACAAGATTGCCCAGACATTGGCCAATACGCAACAGCGCTGCAATCTTACTCTGCCCAAAACAACGGACTTTACCCGGATACGGATTATGTGGGTATGAAAGCTGTTGTGCAGAGTACCGGAGAGCTGACTGCTGCTCCGGATGCACCTACCGGATATGCGTCTTATGAATATTCAACAACTTCCGGTGCAGACGCCCGGGTATGCGGACAAGTGAAAGCTTTAAAATACACAAGTCAAAGCTTGAACTGGTGGAAATGGGATTCTGTTTCAGGCAGGGCCTGCGCCGTTTCCGGTTGTGCTGACTCCTGTCCCTGATGTCCCGTCAGCGCATAATATAAAACACTGCTCCAGACAGGGGCAGTGTTTTGGTTACCGGGGATATTGCCGGCAGAAGAGTATGGTGATACTATTTGTATAGTGAGAGTATTTAAAAGAGGTTTTACGTTGATTGAACTACTGGTAGTAATCGGCGTCCTGGCAGTAATAGCCGCCGGAGTAGTGGCCTTGATTAATCCCCAGGACAAGATTGCCCATCCGGATGCGCCTGCCGAGTATGCGCCTTATGAATACACCACTAACGCCGGTGCGGATGCCCGGATATGCGGACAAGTGAAAGCAAAAAAATATGTCAATCAAGGATGGAACAGATGGAGATGGGATTCTGGTTCTGGCAAGACCTGCGCCGTAGTCAACTGCGCTGATGCGTGCCCCTGAATTGCAGACGACACATAGCAGGTGATACGATCGAAAGCAATGGATTGGATTTTATGGGGAATATACGGACTGGCGGCGGGAAGCGCGGCGAACGCGGTAATTGACCGACTACCCCGTGAAGAGTCGTGGTTTGCCGGCAGATCACATTGCGATAAATGCGGGCATACTCTGGGATGGAAAGACCTGATACCGATGGTTTCATATATCGGGCTTGGGGGAAAGTGCCGGTATTGCCGATCTCCAATCCCCTATCGGAATCTGGTGGTGGAATTAGTAACGGCGGGAGGATTCATATTTTTCAGTGTTCAATGTCCAATTTTCAGTGTCCAATGTCCAATGTCCAATGTTCAATCCATCTTATTGGCGGTGATGTGGTGGGTAAGCGTGGTGATCGCTTTTATGGATTGGGAAACTCAGATGGTGGCGGAGGTGATGGTGGGGGTGTGGGCAATCCTGGTCATTATTTATCATTTGACCATTTATCATTTATCATTTAATTTAATATTTAATTTTTTATTGCCGGGTGCGGCATTGGGAGTAGGCATCATCGGCGGGATATGGGCGGTTTCCAAGGGAAAGGCTATGGGATTCGGGGATGTGGAAATTGCCGCTGTATTGGGATTTTGGCTGGGTGCAGCAGGAACCCTGGTGGCATTGTGGATGGCGTTTGTATTGGGTGGATTCGCGGGAGGCTGGCTGCTGGCTGCCGGAAAGCGAAAGCTGAAAAGCCGAAAAAAAATGAACTGGTTTTTGTAATAGGGACGGTAGCGGGTATAATGCTTATTTCCTCATGGCAGTTAGCTATAGGAGGGATGAAAACGCGGGACGCCCAAAGGAAAGCAGATACTGAGCTGGTGGCCAGAGCCTTGGGGCGGTATTTTTCCGATTACGCTCACTTTCCCCCGGAAGAAAACGGAAGGATTGTCAGCTGCGGAAGAGAGGGACAAGAAATCTGTGAATGGGGAGAAGGACCGATGATTGATCAGGACAATGTCCAATATCTGCCGAAAATACCCCGGGATCCATGGGCGGAGAAAGGCTGGACATATGTGTATAAAACGGATGACTCAGGGCAGAATTTTACTATTTACAGCGGACTGGAATACAGAAGAGACAAACAGGAAAAGACGGGTTTGACAGAAAAGTGCTCAGAACGTGTACAATGTAAGTGGTTCGTCAAGAATTAACTTTCAATATCCAATAATCAATGTTCAATGTTCCTGCCCGGAAGAAGAAAGACGGTTTTTCGTTGATTGAACTGGTGGTGGCGATGGGGGTGATGATGGTGCTGTCTGCAGGGGTAATGTCGCAAATCGGCAGTGGCTCGCAGAAATACGGCCGCGACACAAGACGCAAGTCCGATCTTTCCAGTGTGGCATCGTCCCTTGAAATATACCGGAATGATAATGCCGGTTATCCTCCCTGTGCCCCGGCGGGAGCGGGATGTGAAGTAAATTCAGCTTCCATACCCGGATTGGCAAATTATTTGAATTCCTGGCCGACAGATCCTTTGGGTGCGACCAGTCGTGTTTATAGTTACCGTCCGTTTGACTCGGGCGGCGGAAACTGCAACGGATCTGCTTCGGACAGATGTGTCACCTACACTCTTTGTACGGCGCTGGAGAAAGTGACGACTCCGGTGTCTGCAACACCGGCATGCAGAAGCTGTGGTACGTTTACCTGTAGTTTCAGGTTGACCAACCCCTGAAAGAGATGAAAAGAGCCGGTTTTACCCTCCTGGAAATCCTTTTAGCAATGGCTTTGATCACTTTGGGCATAGGTTGGGGTATGACAAATTTCCGCAGGGCAACCCGGGTACAGGAGCTTGACTCTTCAACTAAAAGACTGCTGCAGACTTTCTCCACCGCAAGGGCACACGCGCTATCCGGCAACAAAAATTGTGAAGCATGCGGGGCGGCCGGAGGGGTATGCGGAAACGGGGATAAAATGCTCACCGGGTGGCAGGTAAGTGTAAATATAAACGATCCGTCTTTCGTTTTGAACGGCTATTGTGAAACAGTGAATTTTACAAACAGACTGGCTGAAATAATACCGGCGAATATCACTCTGACCTCAGTGCCTGCCAGAAGCTCCATAGCGGTGATTTTTAAGCCGCTAAATCAGGGAGCGGATTTCCAATCAACCCCGACCATAGTCGACCAGCAGGTGGCATTCATCCTGAGGGACCCGGTACTCAATTTATCCCGAACTGTTACCGTCTACAGATCAGGAGAAGTCAAATGAAAAATTTAAAAAACGTAACAGGACAAATGATTATTGAAGTAGTCATAGCTTTCGCTGTAGTGGCTGTAGCTTTGGCCGGCTTGGTACAGATTGCGACCCGGTCTACCACAAATTCCGGAGCCGCCAAACGCCAGGCTGTGGCCACCGCACATGCGACCAAGCCACTGGAATTTCTGGAGGGAGAGAAAGAAATATTAGGATGGGAAGCGTTTAAGGCCACCTATAATGGCAACAAGTGTTTTGACGGAGTGGCCATTTTTAATTTTGCCAGCTGTGCCATTACCGGGACGGAGTATACCAGTACATTGGGATTTACCAACAGCAGTACCATCCCTACGGGCGGAGGCTATCCGGTAGAGCAAATTACCATTGTGTCCCAGGTTACCTGGCGTGAAGGTTCGAATACGCTGAAATCGGTTCAGACAAAAGTTTTTACGAGATACTAATATTAATGTTCAAGAAAAAAAAAGGTTTTACATTAATTGAGGTGATTGTTTCTTTTTCGCTGTTTACCCTGGTAGTGATGGCGGCGAATGTGATGTTGTTTTCTACTTTCCGCAGTGCCAGAAAAGCAGCTACGGTATCGGAAGTAAATAACGAAGGAGCTTATGTGATGAATTCGATGATTTCGCTTCTGAGGTATTCGAGAGATATAGTCTGCACAACGGCCACGAGACTGGACATATCTGCCTCGGACGGGGGGATATTTTATTATGAGCTTTCCGGAAACCGGATAGCATCCACCAGCGCTCTGAGCTCCAGCTATTTGACATCAGACCAGGTATCCGTGCAACTACCCGCCGAATGCGGCGGTAGGTTTTTTACCTGCAGTGCCAACAGCAGATCCGTGGATATCTGCTATGCCCTGGAGAAAGTGTCTTATACGGATGTGACGGACCGGGCTTCATCTCAAACGAACGGAATTTTGTTCAGGTCTACGGTAACTCTGAGAAATTGATGAGAAAGTTGACATAAATCCGTCGACACACGCATAATAAAAGCGTGAGAAAACTGAAGCGGTTATACCGGGGACAGGCGCTGGTAATAGTGCTCCTGATCGTGGGAGTGGGTTTGACTGTCGGCCTGGCGATAATTTCCAGAAGCGTAACTGAAGTAAACGTAACTACCGTCCAGGAAGAGTCCGCAAGGGCTTTGGAGGCAGCTGAGGCCGGAGTAGAACAGGCGTTCGGCGGTTTGATCGCAGGCTCGGGCGGTACTGGCACCCTCCCCTCCTCCAACGCAACATTCAATGTCGCAAACAGCAACATCGGCGCCGGGACTGTATATGAGGTGCCGTTTGTGGTGGACCAGGGTGACGCAGCGACGGTGGATATGACCGGATATTCCGGGAATAATGTACGGATATGTTGGGGGAAAAACAGCGAACAGACAGGTGTGGAAGTAATACTATACTTCGACCCCGGATCGGGTTTAATTAGTTCGGGAAGAGGAGGCTATGATCCCCAGGGAAGATGGAATTTTATGGTATCCGATACAGGAAACTGCGGAACGATGGGATATACATATTCTAAACTCGTCGATTTGAGCGAATTGGGCATGACTTCCGGTACACCATTGTTTTTGAGGATAAGGCCTGTGTTTAATTCTACACCTGTCAGATTAGCGGTGGTGGCAGTAGGCAGCTCCTTTCCGGTGCAGGGTACGGAAATCCAGTCTACCGGCCAAGCCGGAAACGCCAGCCAGAGGATAAAGGCAACCGCAGCAAATCCTGACCTGCCGGCGATATTTGATAACGCGGTATTTTCGGGGAGCAGCCTTATTAAGTAATACTTAATACTTAATGTTTAATGTTTAGCAATTAACGTTTAAAATATATAAATGACTGCCCTGCCCAAGCTAGGGATTGATATCGGTACGGCCTCCATTAAGCTGGTTGAACTTTTCCCTGTGGGAAAAGGTAAGTGGAAATTGGGAGCGATAGGCAGCGAAATTACTCCCCCGGGGGGTGTATTGGGTAACCAGAATAACCTGGGAGTAATAGCCGCAGCTGTAGGGAAGACAGTAAAAGAATCCGGTGCCAAAAACAGGCGGGTAGCGGCTGCCCTACCCGAAGAACAAGTATCTTCCCATGTGGTGGAAATTCCCCTGATGAGCGATGAGGAAGTCAAACAAGCGCTGCAATGGCAGGTGGAACAATACATTCCCATACCGGCCGACAAAGCGGTATGGAGCCATGAAATAATCAGAAGGGATGAAGCCGGCGGAGGGATGGAGGTTTTATTGGTTGCGGCAGCCAAAAACCTGGTTGATTCCTTTGTAAGGGTGTTTGATATGGCTGGTTTGGAGGTGGTAGCTTTGGAAACGGAACTAATGGCCACAGCCAGGGCGGTTGTCCCTGCCGATGTCCCGCTGTCGATGATCGTGGATATCGGAGCCAAAAGCACAGATTTGGGAATTGTCAGAGCGGGACAAATGGTTTTTGCCCGGACTATTCCGACTGCCGGGGAGGCTTTCACCAGGGCGATTGAAGCAGCTTTGGGGCTGGCTTCGGGGCAGGCTGAAGAATACAAAAGGACTTATGGGTTTGATACACAGAAAATGCAGGGAAAAATCACAGAGGCCATGAAACCGGTGATGAATGTAATTACAGCCGAGGTGAGAAAAACCGGTGATTTTTATATGTCCAAACACCGGGGGGAGCAGGTAAAGCTGGTAACCTTATCCGGCGGGGTTGCGCTGGTCCCGGAAGTAGTGAATGTGCTTTCAGGGCTTTTGGGAATGGAGGTAGCTGTGGGAAACCCCTTTAACAGAATAGAAATGGATAAAAATAAAACTTCTCAGCTGTTGGGATTAGGCCCTTTTTATGCTGTAGCTGCCGGCCTGGCGATGAGAACTTCATGAGTACTATTAATTTTCTGATCCACCGGAGAGAAGAGCGAGAAAAGATAGCGGCTATCAGGAGGACAGTGGTAGCAGTTACGACAGCGGTTTTGGTGGCATATGTGGTATTTGCCTGCGGACTTTTAGGGTGGTGGTGGTATTGGGTAGGAAAGGACCAGAAAACTTCAGCTGAGGTAAGCCAGCTGCTATCCCAGACAGGAAAACTGTCTGAAAATGAAGTGATGATAAGAAAACTGGCCCAACGCAGTACTGCGGTAAAAGGATTTTTAACAAACCGCGGGCGGGTGTCCGAGAGGGCGAAATATCTGATCCAGCCAGGCGTGCAGATAGTCAGGTGGAACTATACAGGTACAGAGAAGGAAGAAGTGGAAATATCCGTGGAAAATCCAGCCGATATCGACCTTTTTGTTCGGAAAGCGTCAGAGGGGAGAAAAGGATCTTATATGGATAAGATAATCTGGGATAAAGAAAAAGGGTGGAGCGCGGTCATAGTGTTAGCTGACGGTGCCAAATGATTTTATGAACGATATTGCCTGGAGAAAATGGACATGGGTAATATATCCGCTGTTTGCCGGCTTGGTTATTCTTTCGAGCGTTAAATATTTAACAGGCAGCGGACAGGGTAATTTGTCACAATTGTTTGAAAGACAGAAAAAGGTAGAATCCCAGTCGGATAAAGCGACCCGGCTGAGAGCCAAGCTAGCCCAGTTGAAGGAACTGGATAAGAACCTGGCAATTGAAGATTTGAGTCTGATGGTGAAGGCTGTGCCCCCGGCGAAGAGAGCCTGGCTGACCGGATCCGAGCTTTCCACGGCCGGCCTGGAATTGGGCATCGATCTTGAGGAGTATAAAGGCGAAGGAGGTGAAGTGAAAGAGGCTAGCGAGTCAGCTAAAAACAATTTCGCTGACAAGGACATGGTGCTGCAAGCCGCATTTACGGTGAACGATATCAGCCAACTGGCTCAACTTCTGGAAAAGCTGGAAACAAAAATGCCGCTTATGAAAATCAGGACAGTCGATTTTGGCCGGGGAGGGGCGGAGATAAAAGTGGAGGGGGCCTGGGCGCCGTGGTCCAAAATACCCGCAGAATCCGAACTATTAACCTTGCCGGAATATAAATCAACGGTCAGCGAGATGAGGAGTATTTTGAGGCTGTTTTCTTCCCTACCGGAGACAGTTCCCTACAGCGGGGAGAGTCAGGACATTACGAATCCTTTTTAACTTCCGGGCCGGGAGCGGGAGGAGTATCAAGGATCAGGTTTACGGGAGGCTGGCGGTGCAGGGTATTATATGTGCGTAGGAGTGTACGGAGGGCGGATATCATATTTCCGTGTTTGCCGATAATCCTGCCTACATCTTCGGGTGCTACCTTAAGAGTAAAAGTCCCGGCAGAGGATAAAATTTCCAGATCCTTAGGAACTGAAAGCAGCGGTGTAATCAGGAATTTGAGATATTCTTCCATAGACAGGGTCAGTGTATTTTTAGAAGTCGGCGGATTTTTTCCGTCGGCTGGGCACCGAGTGAAATCCACCTTTTAACTTCCGACTCGTCTACTACCAGTTCTTTAGTCCGCGGACGATAGAAGCCCAGATGGTCTATCCAGCGGCCGGTAATTTTGGAATTTTCTTCAGCCACGACAATCCGATATTGGATATCTCCTTTTTTTCCGTGGGGAGCAAGCTTGATTTTAAGCATGCGAAGATTATATCAAAAAAAGGGTTCCAAGGTAACAGCACTATTCGGGAAACAAACTTTTGAGGGCGGCGCGGGCGGCATCCGTCTCTGCCCGCTGTTTGGATGATCCGGTACCTATAGCGGCTTCACGACCATTTATGGCCACAGCCAAGGTAAATTTTTTGGCATGATCGGGACCTGTCGAAGAAACTGTCCGGTATGACGGTGTACCCCAACCCAGACTTTGGGATTTTTCCTGAAGCTGGCTTTTGGGATCTTTGATTTCATAGTGACTGGTGAGTTCGGAATCCGGGAACACATCAGTCAAATAGGTGTAACAAGCTGTGATTCCGGAATCCTGGAACAGCGCACCTACGACAGCTTCGAAGGTATTGGCCAAAAGACCCGGATTTAATCTACCTCCGGAATCTTCCTCGCCCCGGCTTAAGAGAAGTTTGGCTGAAAGATCCAACTGAGTTGCCTTGGCAGCCAGTGTGGAAGTTTGGACAAGATATGAGCGCCTGGCGGTCAACTCCCCTTCCGGGACATGCGGAAATAATTTAAATAACCGGTCAGAGATAATCAGTGACAAGACTGAATCGCCCAGAAATTCGAGGCGTTCATTGGAAACGGTACCGGGATGCTCGTTGCAGTATGAACGGTGAATAAGCGCAGAATTGAGAATGGCAGGATTTTGGAAATACAGCTCCAGAGGCTTAACAGTCATATTTACTCGTCCAACGAATCCTGAACCGGTTCGGGATCAAGAGCAAGGAAAAGGTCGTCTATTGTCCTGATTTCCCCCAATTTATCCTCAGACAGAGTGAAATTCAGTGCATCCTGCATCCGGGTCAAAAGATCCGCTACTTCGTCCGCATTCAGCTTAAGGTCTGAATAAAAACCAGTATCCGAAGAAATATCCGCCGCAGGCAGATGATATTCATTGGCCAGAAACTCGAGGATGGCAATTTTAAGATTGGGATTCACTTTAGGCCTGATCCAAGTAATTAAGCTTGACGAGCTTGCCTAAGCTTCCGTTGATGAAAGCCGGTGACCCGGAACCACCGTATTTTTTGGCCAGTTCGACAGCTTCGTCAATAATAACCTTAAAGGGTGCCTTTTTGTCAATGGTAAGTTCATACACTGCCAGGCGGAGAATGGCTAAATCGACAGGGTTAAG
>Ga0075752_118_pt1 | contig 16509 bp, 15 predicted proteins | sample RifGroB1_FD_67819 | JGI IMG/M metagenome (GOLD analysis project Ga0075752, IMG submission 67819) | Microgenomates (Amesbacteria) bacterium GW2011_GWB1_48_13
TCCCACTCCTGTGATTACCACGCTCAATATACCGACATACCTGTTAATCGCGGTCAACGATTACCGCCGGTCTCAAAATCTTTCGGAAGTCACCAGTGAACCATATACCTGCAATTTCGCCAAAGTCAGAGCCGGGGAAATCTCTGTCAGTTTCAACCACGATGGTTTCCGGTCCCGTATAGACAGCCGCACCTTGCCTTATCCATCGTATTCACGCATCACCGAAAACATTGCTTTAAACAGCAGTTACAAAGCTGTAGTACCCGGCTGGATCAATTCCCCCGGCCATGCAGCCAATATGCAGGCCGACACCCCCTTCGTCTGCATCCAAAAATACGGCAATTACTACGCTTACGAGGGCTGGAAACCCTAGCTCAATTTTACTTCCGGCGGCCGGTTTGAGCACCTTCCGAAGTCATCTCTTTCTGAATTCCTTCCCGCCATTTCCATTCCTTTCTAAGTTCTTCCAGAAATTCATTTTTTCCGTATTCTCCTTCCCCCTCAACAGCTTTTCTCGCCTTAGCTACAATTTCCCTGGCCCGATAGCCCATTGTCTCATTTTCGCTAAAACTGATCTTATCCAACACCCTCACCGGTGCTTCCTGTGGAGATAAATACCCATACAAAATATTGAATCTGTGTTTTTGCACACCCAGAATTAAACCTGCCAGTTCATCTTCTTCCAATCTATTCGGTCCTTTTCTGTATAAAACATTTCTGCACGCTTCAAGTACAATGGCATACGTTTGCAAACCATCTTCTTGAGAAGGCCGGTTTCCCGGCAACAGCCCTCGGTATAAAATTTCACTAAACCGGGCTACATACTTATTATAAAGCCCTACTGTCATTATTCAGTATTATATGTCGTTTTACTAATAATGCCAAGCCAGGCCAGAATCTGCGGCAAATGCTCGTCCCGATAGTGGCGGATATCTTCATCAATGATCCCGGAAGGCGTCAAATCGGAGCCTTCAAATACAGGCTCTTGCCACTTCTCCTCCGGTACAGCCAGATACACACCCAAAAGGGCAATCCCCACCGCTTCAAATTCCGCCTCCCGACCTTCCCACTCCATGCCCCCCCGTTTTTTTACCGCCTGCTGGTTAAAATCCTCCTGTTCCTCCAATTTCGTCGTCTTCCCCTGCAAAAAATCCTCAAGCGTCCGGGCAGTTAAGTCGTCCCAGCCGGAGATATGGGCCATCAGCTCCTGTATCCCCCATTCCCCCACCAACTTCTCATCCCGCTTTTCAGGCAGAATCTGCCGCACAGCCATTACCAGGCCGTACCTGGCTGCCCTGAACTGCGTGATCTGCTCCCTTCTCTCCATTTTCGTACCCAGGATTATACAACATTCGGAAATTGACTCATAGTATAGTTAAAAGTATAATCGAAAACCTATGAACAGTGAATTTGAAGATCTTAAGATCGATAACTTCCTGTTCGGCCCATACAAACCTATAGGGAACGAAGGTTGGTATTGGGCCGTTGGGAAATACAAAGGACCCTTCCGCAATACATATGACAGGACCAGGACATGCGAACTATATATAAATCCCATGCCTGGAGGCCTTGAGGTTAGCCGTTGGATATATGCCTGGTATGCCAGCACCAGAACTATTACCGCAAAAGACAAACCTGAAACCAGAGCCGCAGTCTTGTTGGGTCTTATAGCATACGCCGGTCAACATATCACACTCGGCTGGGAATATGATGTTGACGGTATCAAATTAATGGAGTTGCCCCATGCAGAATCTGACCCTTTGTACAAGGGAAAATTCCAGCATGGATATTGCCAGGCGTCTTTTCACCGGGGACATGACCGATTTTGGCGCGAAACGGCTTATGTCAGCTATGCCCCCGAAGGTCCCTGTTCCGCGGGTCGGATAAAACAAATTATAAACGGGGTAAATGAGACCCACAAAAGCCAGGGGGATGACGCGATGGCAAAATTTCTCTACGGCAAACCAGATGAATATATCCTCTCACGGCAGGAACAAGAAGCTATAAATTTTGAAGTATTAAAAATTAATCTGGAAATATAGAATTTTAAACCGCCCTTACTTCCCCACCCCCACAAATTCCAACATTGCCCTGACTTCCCGTCGGCGGCAACCGCAAAACCGCTGCCTATATTGGCCATTATCGGAATCTCCTGGGCGTTACGCTCCGGAATAACCCGAAATCCCGCCCCAATGCCGTCCCCCAATTACCGGCTATATCGTGATTATCACCGATATAAGAATAAAAATTGTGCTCTACACCCTTTTTTTCAAATCTGGCCGCCAGTGCCATTCCCCATTCAAACGGCACAGATTCATCTGCTGTCCCGTGCTGGATATTTAGCGACACTTTTACCAGTGCCGTGTTGGCAAGTGAAGAAACTTGGGAATATTCTTCCGGTTTAAAATTTTCCGCCAGTTCCCGTTGTCTTCTTTCCAGTCGGGCGGTCCTCGTCGGATCCGCTATATTCCCCCTCCTGGCAAAATACATAAAAGTCTCGGGAAATTCCGTCACGGCGGGTGCCCATAATGTGGCTGCGGCGGCGCAGTCAGGACAAATCTCCAGGACCCTCAAAGTCACATCTCCTCCCATGGAGTGGCCATACATAAATATCTGTTTTTCATTTGCCTCCGGCAGTTTCCTGATACCCGCCAGCAGGTTGAGGACGTCAACCGCGTAACTAATTCTTGACAGCAGGCCTTCGGCTTCCCCATCGGAATTGTCATGCCCCCGGTAATCGGGTTTGACGACCAAAAAACCCGCGTCGGCAAAATACGCACTGGTATTGATATATGAATTTTCTGGTATTGATATATGAATTTTCGGTTGAATATACTGCCGGTTCTATATATCCGTGGTTTACCACGACCACAGGCCAGCCGCCCTCCGGTGGCGTACCTTTGGGCAGATTCATCAGGGCATATTGCTTCAATCCGTCCGATTCGAAAGATATTTTAAAAGAGGTAAAACTGGCTGTTTCCCTTACCCGATTTTCCCTGCTGATTTCGCTGTCGTAAGTCCTGGCTTTCATTCCCTCTATGGTGTAGGGATTTATCTCTTGAGCCTGTACCGTACTTTCTCCCGGAACCATCTCAGGTCTTTTTTCCCGCGGGAGAATAATTGCCATCACCGCAAAAACCGGAATTATTAACAACCACCACCATTTCCGCATACTTTATTTTAAAGTATCCCCGCAAGACTATGGATGATTTGCATTCCCTGATAAGTTGTAATAGTATCCCCTCATGGAACCGGACAATGGTCAGGCTGCCTCTGCTTCCCGGAAATGGCTTTATCTGTCTCTGGTAATTTTGCTATTAGGTCTGATTATCGCAGGTGCTTTCTTGATGGGCACCCGGCGTCCAGAAGTATTATCGAATACAGCTGCCACCCCCACCCCATCCCCTGAAATCTCCCCTACTCCCACTCCTGAAGTTACGCCGATTCTTACTCCTAAAATCACAGCCAAACCTACATCCACCCTCAAGCCTGCTCCTACAGTAACTCCGACCCCCACCACTGCCCCCGTTTCCCAAACCACAATTATCAATTCCATTGTCTCTCTGGACGGCTTCAGGGCCAATAACAACGGCGGCAATAATTCCATCGAGATCCGCGCCGGCAATGGGTCCATGGTAGGAGCACCTGCCTATGAACTGGTCATACGGGGTTTCACCGGCTTCGATATTCCCACGGCCGTCCTCTCCGGTAAGACTATCGAATCTGCTGTCCTGCGTTTGTACCAGTATAAAGTTACAGGTACCCCCTACTCCGGCGGCAACAAAATCATTGTGGACCATCTGGACTACGGAGACAGTCTGGAAGGGGCGGATTATTCCGCCACCGCCATCTCCTCCGGCATAGCCACCCTTACTGCCAACGCCGTCATCGAGTGGAAGGATGCAGAAGTCACTTCCGCACTTAAAGCGGACCTTTCTGCAGGTCATTCCCGTTCCCAATACCGACTACGCCTGTCTACGGAAACTGATGGTTCCGGCACGGAAGATGTGGCCTACTTCCATTCCTCAAATACCGGTTATACCGGCTACTCCGCCGCCTTCCGCCCCCAGCTGGTAATCAAATATCATTAACTCGCAAGATTCTCTGGTATATTTAACCCATGCCCCGCCTGCCCCGGATGCGATTGCCAAAAATCCGCATACCTAATTTGCTCCCTCTCGTGCTGGCTGCTGCAACCCTTACAGTTCTGTCTTTTTTCCTTTATCAATACCGTCAGCGGTCCATATCTCTATCCGTCTCCTGGCTTACCACTCAATCGGAACTCTCACAGTCCCGCTCTCATAACGAAAACCTGCAATCCCGCATTACAGAACTGGAATCTGAAAACCAGCGCCAAAAAAATATTGAACTTTCTAGTACCATAGATGAAATAAAAAAGACCTATGTAAAATCAGTCGCCGTCTATGAAGATCTGATTGACCTGAAAAATCCTCCTGCCAAACTTCAAGGTAGCTATGCCGAAATTGTAAATTTACTATCCAAAACCGAATACTCTTCCGCTGAAGCGAAACTTACTCAACTTTCTAAAGATATCTCTACCGAAGTCCAAAAGCAGTCAGCGGCTTCCGCCCCGGCACCCGATTCTGTTGCAGCTCCCGCAAACAACAACCCTCCCGGTACTGGTTACAGCCGTCAGACCGTCAGCTCAGACGCCGGTAGTTTTGTCGTTTCCATAGTCTCCGCGGATCTGGGTTCTACCCGGGTAATAGTGGATACCGCGTCGGACTCCGATTGCGCCAACAATTGTCCTGTATTACCCCTGGGTACTTATGTTTCTCGTTCTGGCGCTTTTGCCGGAATAAACGGCAGTTATTTTTGCCCCGCAAGTTACCCATCCTGTGTCGGAAAAACCAACTCTTTTGATCTTCTGTTAATGAACAAAAACAAGACCTATTTCAACTCTGCCAACAATGTTTATTCCGGCAATCCGGCAGTGATTTTCAGTCCCGGCTCTATCCGTTTCGTCTCAGCCGCTTCCCAATGGGGACGGGATACCGGTGTGGACGGCGTACTGTCCAATTATCCCCTGCTGGTGTCGGGAGGCAACGTGGTTTTCGGGGGCAACGATGATCCCAAACAAGGCAGTAAGGGTAATCGAAGTTTTGTCGCCAATAAAGGCAACACTGTATATATCGGCGTGGTCCACAGCGCAACTGTCTCCGAATCCGCACGAATCCTTAAAGCTCTCAGTATGGAAAATGGCCTCAATCTGGATAACGGCGGCTCTACTGCTTTATGGTCCGGCGGCTACAAAGTCGGCCCCGGCCGCGATCTCCCCAACGCAATTCTCTTTGTAAGAAGATAATTCTAATTTACCTCTCTCTTTATCAGGAAGTCAGGACAATCAGTCCTGTCACTATTGAGTGCAAATTGTTCTTGAAGTAATCAAACCCCTTATCTTTACCCGAAAGTCTGGCCCCTACTAAAATAATGTCGTCTTGTTCACCAATGCTTCCTCTATCAAAGTTAAACGTTGTATTTAAAAAGTATCTCATCCACGCTTCAGCTATCTTTCTTTCCATTGAATCCTTAATATGCCAGCCTAATTCCGTATGTTGAGATAGAATTTGATGTGTTCTGTCGGCATGGGTTTTTTCGAGTTCTTTTGCCAGTATAGAATCCCTCAGGTCGAAAGGGGTATCTGCATCTCTTATTCCTCCGTAAATATTTACCCTGCAAATATCACCTGTGTTGATCGAGAACTGCAATCCCAACCCCGGGTGCTGACCCGGCAACAACTTCACTCTGTCTTTATCTCTCAAGACCCGCCTGCGTACAGAAATAAATTCCGGCTCGCTATCGACAAAAGCATCTATATAGCTTACCAACTTTCAGCTAATGTTCTGGTTAAGGCGCATGCAAAATCCAGTAGCTCATAGCTATGTTTTACTATTTTATCTTCCTTCTCAGAACGGGTCATATGCGGATTTTACCATTACTTGTTTAACATATATAATTACCCCCATGAAAGAAGTAACCATCATCTTCACTCCCCATCTGGCCCAAGCTATGAACCTGGGCAGAACCGAATGTAAGTCAATGGTGACCAATGGCCGGGTTTTTTGTATAGAACCAGGGAGTCGCCATACTTCTGACGGTTGCAGGGCTTTATTAGAGTTGCGCGATGGATTTACTTTTACAGGTTGTCCCTTACGCAATGGCAGCGATAATTACGCGGCTTTTGTTCCCCGGGTACGCGATAATTTGGGGATAGAAGTCTTGGAAGGCAAGAGAGAAAAAAATACCAACCCTTGAGATTTACAATCCCATTGCATTCTCTGCCGCCAGTTGCCGGTGAAGGCCAAAGCAGAGGCCAGCCTTTATTCTACTCTTCATTTTTCATCCCGTAAAAAATTATTTTTCGTAGTTAGCAATCCAGATCAGGTAGTCCGCCCCGTCTACCTTGCCGGAATTATTAAAGTCCCCGTTTGCCGGACCGGTTACACTCTTTCCGTAATTGAAAAGCCAAATCAGATAATCCTGCCCGTCTACCTTCCCGTCCCCGTTTGCATCCCCTGGTTTACCGGCAGGGGTAGGTGTAGCGGTTTTCATAGACGTTGGTGTAAGAGTGGATGTTATAGGGACGGTGGAATAATCTCCGATTTTTACGGCTGTATCATCCTTCAGCGCGCTTACGGTCAGCGTCAGCTGTCCGGAACCGTTTGTGGTCATATTTGTACTGCTGGTTACCGTACCAGTATAAGTATTCCACCACTCGACTTTCAGACCTTTGTTAGGGGTAAAACCGCTTAAGGTAATAGTGCCGGATTGGTTGGCAATGCTTACACCGTCATACACTTTTTTCCAGGTATGATTCTTATTTTGTATCCAGATGTGTGCCCTGTTTCCCGCTTTATGAATTTGTCCCCAAACCCTCAGATTTGAGTTGGATACGGATGGTCCGGCATCTATATAACCACCCTTATTCAGAGGTACATTCTGAATAAATTTATTAAAATTTCCAAATTCATTCCTGTGATCCCATACTTCACCCGCAGTGCCACAGCCGGACCTATTCGGTTCTTTGTAAATATGGCACTTCCCCGGTCCGTCAAGCCAATACTGCTCTGTCATCCCCCCGTAATTAATTCCGCCCCATATGCTGTTGTGCAGCCACAAACCATCCGTCGCGTTATTCTGGAATAAACTGTCGGCAGAACCCGACCAGGCAGTTTCTCCGCGGATAAATGGTTTGGGAGCGCCCTGGGAGTTTAGCGTACCATCGGACTTTTTTGCGCCTCTTAAAGTACTCAAAATATATGTAAATTCCGCCTCGTCAAAAAATCCCTGATCTTCATCCCGGGCATACATATGTTGGTCCGCAAAATCAATATCCGGGTAATTGCCGTCCTTGTTGTTCCAGAGAAAGTAGGGGTAACCCTCACCGTAAAAACTGGTGGAAACCATGTGCGCATTGGGGTGGTCGTAGGTACAGTCTTTTCCTGATACGGCGATGTCAAAGACTTTACATTTCATGTATTTACCCAATTCATCTACCATAATCCAATGCAGCCCGTCCGGGTCGGAAGGACCTTCGTTCAGCAATTCCCATGAGTGAATGCTCGTAGAATAACCCCACCGAGCCTGCAGATACCGCCACCAGGCTTCATGGAGAAAACGCGTTTTGGTTTTTCCTGTAGACTCTCTGCCGTTGCCGTAAAACAAATCTCCATTCTGGCTGTAAGGAGTCGAAGACAACTGGCCATTGTACTCAAAAAACCTCCATAATAAATCATTTTTCTCAAGAATCACGGGTTTGAAAGTTAATCCTTTTTGTTCCGCATAGGCCAGTGCTTTATCAAAAGCGTACGCATTCCTCTGATTGACGTAATAATGCTGGGCTGCCCATGGTTTATACAACAGGTTTGGTCCAAATTGGCCGCCGGCTAATACTTCCTCCAGCCATACATAATCGATAAAAACATGGCCTTTACTGGCCTTGGCAGCACTTAAATAAAACGGGTTGAAATAATCCCTGTCCCCGGAATTAAAAGTGCCGCTGACTATTGTCCATCCGGTGTTCGCAGCGTCAGGGCTGTTGCTCCATCCTACACCCGCCGCACTCGAGGCTATTACCGTCCCGCCGGGGGAAGTACAACTGCTTTGGGATGGAGCATTTGAGCTCCAATGAAGCACTTCAAACGGTCCGGAAATATCCAAAGTCCGGTAGCGCACCCGTACTCGGTAATTGGTATTCTTCTTTGCCGGAATCGGGGCGGAAGGAAAGCCGCTGGTGCCTCCTGTAAACAGGCAGGGGGTATAGTTAAAAGTGTTGCCTCCTCCGGTTGTGTCTGCGTTCAGCCACCAATAGACTTCCGACCCGGCCGCAGCAGGAGGCATTGTCAAAGCCGGATACGCATTTTTAAAATTCGGATCTCCGGGATAAGAAATGCGCGGGTTCGGTTCCTGGCTTTGGTGCAGACTATTGACTGACCGCCAGGGGCTCCAGGCTGCGCCAAACATATACTTTTGGGACAGCCAGAAACGCGAGAGCTGGATATTGTTGGCTCCCATGCCGTCGAATTCGTAAGTATTTCCCAAAATCGGGTCTGCAAAATCTATGTTGCCCGCGTTGAGGTTGAATCCCAATCCGGGAAAATATGTGCCGTCATCGAATTCAAAATAGCGCACATCGCCGGCGCTGGGTTTGACAAATCCGTGTTTACCGGACGCAACCACGCTGAAATTGACTAAAGCTGATTCTGTCGTTCCACCCGCATCCTGCACCCTGATTTTGTATTTCCAGGTACCTGTTGAATTCGGGGAAAATCTGACTTTCCATGAAAAACTCCCCGTTGATGAAGTTCCTGCCGGATAAAACCATTCCTTATTGGATTTTACCTGGTCTTGAAATTCCTGAAAATAAAACCCCGGTTGGTTATATATCTGGCCGCTCGGGGAAGTAAATATCCCGGTTACTGTTATTCCCTGACCGGCGGCGATTCCGGGCGGTGGTAAGGCTGTAAAGGGAAGATAAAAATTGGATGCAGAAGTGCCGGTAATATTAAAACTTACCTCAAATTTCTCATACCTGCCCACACTGGCTGGTTGAGTAAGATTAACGATAGACGGACCTGTCGCCCTGACAGATGAGAGTGGAAGCAGACGATGATTTACTATTACGCCCGCCAACACCAAAGTCAGAGAAAATGATACTGCAGTAGCAGCCAGGGCAGTCTTAGACATAGGGGTCAATTAAATATAACATTTCGGCTCAGGACACCTCCTTATAATCCGTAATTGCTCAGCCAAACCAGATAATCTGCCCCGTCCGCTTTACCTGAATTGTTAAAGTCCCCATTGGTTGGTCCGGATACGTTTTGTCCGTAATGGGCCAGCCAAATGAGGTAATCCAGCCCATTCACCTGTCCATCTCCGTTGGCATCACCGGGTTTGGACACCGGCAGAGTTGGTGTTTTGGTCGGCGACTTGATTGGTGTTGGTGTTTTGGTAGGGGTTATGGTAAATGCAGCTTTAATTCCTACCGCAAAAAAATGATATTTTACTGCTTCTGCCGGTGAAGTGGTCGATTTCTGTCCTGTTTCACTGGATGCGTGATGTCCTACCAAAGTCACCGGCCCGAAAACTTCTGTGACCGAGTTTTTCATATTTTGATACATAATGAGTGGGTCTATTGTGGTATATCCGGTCTCTACCTGTGGATGCCCCGGAACATAAAATAATACGTCCGCCCCACCCCCCAACTCGGTTTTAATTTGGCTCAATAAATTCTTGGATACCAATACCGGATCCCCGCCAAACCCTTCCCCTATCCCCCGTGATGAGATATTAAAATTGCCGGTGAATAATATCGCGTTAATTGTGCTTCCTTTTACTGATCCGTTAACAATACTTGCAGCCAAACCATCAGCCGAACCCATACCGAGAGTTGTCACATATGTCGGTAAAGGATTTCCCCAGGCTTGGGTAATACCGGTCAGTATTTGGACATTGTTGTCATAATGACCGGGCCCCAACAATAGCAGCAGATTTTTCTTGGCGGGATCAGGATTCAACTTCCCCGCCATCAATTTTGCCCCTTCTATAATTTTCGCGTCGTCCCCGCCGGATCCGTACATCGCTCCGTCATCAGCCTGGCTGACGGATGTAATACTGGGTCCGCCGATCGCTATGATTACCATTTGCCGGGTCGAAGGCGGAGCAAAAAAATCAATAGATAAAGGCTGGTATTTATCAGCGCCTGTGGCCGTTCCTGCTACTAATATATTTGTACCGAAAGAATTCTTGACGGCTTCAATAATTTTTGCCGGAAAACCGGAATTGGTGATCACCAGTACCGCCTTTGCCGGCTCACCCCCCATTGCGGTTTTTACCTTGGCTGCCGCCTCGGATGCCTTGCTGTACACTTCACTTTCTGCTGGCAGGACTGTCCCGAAATAATAACTGGCGGAAGCTGACTTGATATATCCTTTGGCGGTCGAAGGCAAAATTAATGCCGTCAGTATGAATGTGGCAATAAAAAGTTGTTTCATCACTACTTTCCGTAATTACTTAACCATACCAAATAATCCTGGCCATTCACAGAACCGTCGGAATTGAAGTCGCCGTCAATCGGGCCGTTATTTGAAGTTTTTCCGTAGTGTGAAAGCCAGACCAGGTAATCAAAACCGTCAACCTTCCCGTCTCCGTTGGCATCACCGGGTTTGCCCATAGGCGGGGTGGGAGGTTGCGTTGGAGTTTTTGTGGGTGACTTAATTGGAGTAGGTGTTTTAGATGGGGTTTTCGTAGGAACAGGAGCGGACCCAGTAAACCAGGAGGCAGCCATAGGGCTGGTTTTAAAAAAGTTGAGCAGCATTTGAGCTACCTTGGCTTCGGCACCGGGACCCGGATGGCCACCGTCATCTTCAAAATCTTCGCACTTCCATATCAACCCGTCCGACCGGGGTATATTATCGTCCGCCCACAAGTAAGGACCCCATACAATTACCGGAGCGTTTACATAATCAACTTCACCCGTACCAGCGGCATTGGCCACACCCATTTGATCTTGTATCAACCAGCGGAAAGCAAACCCGCTCTCATATGCCAAAGGCTCGATGCTTGAATGGGCAGATCCCACATATCCTGCGTAAATCCGGCTGGAGACATATATTACTTTTATGGCAGGATAGTCTGTTCTTAATTTTTTAACAATGTAAGCCAGGTTTGATTTCATCTCCAGCGCGTCTTCAAGCCCTGGTGTTTCAATAGTACCCCGATTAGCCTGTTTGAGCCAGACGGCCTGTACCTGGCCGTTGGATAATCCTGAAGATGAAATCCGACTGGCCAACACACTCCATGGATTTGTTCCCGGATCAGGAGTGACCCATTTGTCAGCGCTTTGCCCGCTCTGGGCGCCATTCACCGTCACCACAGCAGCCGATACCTCCGGGTCAACCTCCGCTTTGCTTTGAAAGTCAATAAATTCCTGTGATACGTTAGACATGCCAACCGAGATTAGGCCTATTTTGCCGTTGACAGGTTGTATTTGGGAAGCCGCTTCCAGGACTTTTTGGTAATGTCCCGAAGGAACTGAATTACTGCCGTTGTCATACAACCCTCCTTCCTGGCCTTTATATGTTTGCGTCCCCGACATGTCGATCAGAGGGGTAAACCCTGTGGGAGGCAGGCTGCAGTCTTTTGCCGCGTCTACGGGCACAGTTAAAAACGCAGCCATCCCCCATAAAAATAAAATTGAAAAGATCCGCAGCCGGTTCATTTTTTACCAGTGTAGCATTTTTTAGGTCCCGTAATTGTTCAGCCAGATCAGATAATCAAGGCCGTTAACTGCCGAGTCGTTGTTGAAATCCCCGTTCACCGCTCCTATCGCGGTCTGTCCGTAATGGGACAGCCAGATGAGGTAATCCAGCCCGTTCACCAGATTGTCCCCGTTGGCATCTCCCGGCTTGGCAGTGGCAGGCGTGGGTGTCTTGGTGGGGGTTTTGGTGGGTGTGGGTCCGGTATTAATCGTAATGTTGATAGTGGCGGCCAGGGAATAAGTTTTGCCGTCATTGACCCGCCATTTAAACAAATCTGTGCCTGTATATCCGGCGGCAGGGGTGTACACCCAGTCGTTGTCCGTGGCGGCTCCGGTCACGGTGCCGTGCAAAGGCTGGGTTGTGATGGAAAAGGTATACGGCCCGGGGCCGTCGGGATCATCGTAGGTAAAAATAACATCGACAGGCTTCCCCATTGTCGTGGTATATATACCGTTGGAAACAGACGGCGCCTTGTTGGTCAGACCGGTTGGTGTAGGGGTGGAGGTGGGACCGGTACCGCAACCTACGCCATTCGGCCAGATTATTTTTGAAACTGTTCCTCCGTTGCCAAACCCCGCTGCACAAGCCTCAAGTCCTGCGTTCCCTAATGTAATTGATGTAGATTCATCAGGTTTGTGGTATTCTCCTACCACTACTGGCTTACCCAAGGCAGCCCGTGCATCCAGAACTTTTTGATTAACCTGAGTTGTGGTAGAAGATTGAGTTGGACTATTTGTTTGCAGAACCATATAATCGCACCAGCCCTGAAAGCAATAATCCCATTTACCCGGGGTTTGATGGGCGGCTAAGGCTTTGGAGGTCAGACTGTCCATATGGTTTCCGATGTCCTGGATTTCCGTTGAGGTCCAATATTCATTAGCTTCTAAACCCACCACATAGCTATTCACCTTTGCATCGATTTGAGGTATAAAATTTGAAAGATCGGTTTTTATGGCGGATACCGTTTTATCTTTCCAGGTCCCCGTGTCGGAGGTCAGCCATATGACTGCTTTTATGCCCGCATTATTCAATTCGGTCAATAATGAATTAAAACCGGAAGCGTTGGAATAGAAATTAAAGCTGCTGGCAGTTACAGAAAGATAAACATGAGTATAACCCCGGCTTTTAAGTTGCGATATATAAGTAGATCTTTGCGAAGCTGTAGCCGTAGGAAGATAAGTCGTTCCACAATTATTGCCACAGGCTGGAAGTGAAAGAAAATCCGTTGCATGAGGCAGGACTCCTACTGTGCTTTCCGCATTTACCGGGCTTGAAGCCGACATAAATACCACGCCGGTAAATACAAAAACCAGTAATACGCTTTTAGTTAGATTCCATAATTTTGCACCCATATCAGATAGTCCTGGCCGTCTGCCTTGCCGTCACTATTGAAATCGCCCTTGGAAGGTCCAGAGACATTTTGGCCGTAATTAAATACCCACACCAGATAATCCGATCCATCCACTTTCCCGTCCCCGTTGGCGTCACCGGGTTTGCCGGCAGGTGGAGTGGGTGTTTTGGTAGAAGAAATCGGAGGGGTGGGTGTGGAAGAGACCGGCGGCGGCGGGTTGCTGCTGGCCTGAATAGTCGCTATCAGATTATCGATATAATATAGATCCCCTACCATCATCGGCGCATCTAGGTACTTGGCCAGTTCGTTATATCCTTCTTTAAGTATAAGAGCTTTGGCCTGGAACAGGGCATGGGTTTGCTGGTACGGACTGGCGGCACCTTCGCCCTGAACTTCCCGGTTCATGGCTTCAAACCACATCGGGATATAAGCACAATACACACCACTGGTTGTAGGGCAGGCAATTCCTTTGGTAAATTGGTTGATGGCCGATTGGACCGTGGATTTTATATTTATGTTTAAATAATCTCCCAACTCCGGCGTCAGAAAAATAAAATTCCAGGCTTGAATCAAGGTGGCATAGTAATTGGCAGCGTTATTGGTGCCGGTTGTTCCAAGCGTTTGCACCAAATTGATCTGGAAATTATTTTTTCGCTCGGCCAATAAAGAGCTTAGCGTGGTTTCATACGGCCCATATACACTAGAGGGTTGACCCGCTAATTTTGCCAGCTCTACATAACCTTTGTATCCTGCTATCAAACCATTCACTGCCTGAGGCCACATCGCAGGACAATTCGGTGAGCAATATGCCGGCCGGCCGGCTGATAATTTACTTTTCGCGGAATTAAAAATAGTCGCAGCCTGACTCGGATTCTCTTTGGCATAAAGCCACATTGCGTACATTTGTTGCGGCGGCCAGTTCCACATCCCTTCCCAAATAGTCGAAGTAGAAGGGCCTTTTGTGGCAATAATTGCCCCCATACCCGGGGGGTACGAAAAACTGTCCCGGAATTTGCCGTCCTTCCAACCAATATGGCTGTACTGGTACGGTGGGAAAACATTAAATTCGTTCGTCAAATAAGTTTTTACCTGAGTTTTTAATCCGGCCGAAAGATATGGCAACGCCCGGGTCAGGACATAATGGATGTCCCCCGGCGCATGCCAATAATCTAAAAGCTGGTCCCCCAATTTAGACTGCATATGCTGGTCAAAATTACCCACTATCCCATAACCCGGCTTTAAGTGTCCCGCATTAATCATCTTCTGCACTTCACTTTCCAGAATATTGACTAGCTGGGATATGGGCGGTGTACCGGCCGGCTCACCCAATGAAGTCGGCGCAACCGCGTCTGACATTGGTGCATCTGCTCCTAACCCATTCGGCGCAAAGGCTATCAGTGCATTACTTCTGATCACATACATCTTGCCGTCATAAATTGTCGGTCCGAGATTATCACCGTGAGACATGTAAAATCTGCCTCCACCGTCACTTGCGGAAGGGTCATTCCAGAAGAATTTTTTTGCCTGCTCAAAATAATTGGTAGGGAGATCGCCGCTATTTTCGCCGATTTTGCCAGTTAGATGTCGCCACTGTCTTGAGGTGTCTAATAAAGGATAAGCCGTATTGGATTTGGATATATCCGTACTCCCAACAAATCTGTCGCAACATAAATTCCAATAAATATATCTTCCACCTCCCGAAAGACCGGTATATTCATCTAAAGGCCAGGCCAGACTTTGCCCGAAATGTTTTGACACAACTAAACTTAAGTAACTGCTGCCATATTCCCATCCTGTTGCCCTGGAACCGGGAAAAGCATCGTTTTGGAATAACGGTGTACGGAAATACAGGATGTTTTGACTGTTGTAACCACTTAATACCGGTGGGTATGCAGTTACCCAATCTTGTACTGAACGCAGGACGGGTACGGCGTCGGTTTTGCCGTCATTATCGATGTCAAAATTTATCTCCACCCCATTCGTTTGATTTAAGATAAACACATTACGTTGGTGAGGATTATTCTCAAAATAATTTGGTATTGTTGTAGGCATATTAGGATTGGTTTTTACATCGGCCACCTTGGTTTGAGAACCGATGGTATGGGTAACAACTTGACCGGCGGGGTTGTCCGAGTTGGAACCGCCGATAATCGTATCCCTCTCGTACCCAAAATCCTTGCCTCCGGTGAAATCATTCGAAGTATTTCTCTGCTCCTCGGTCCGGGTAAATATTACTTTGTCGTTATATATCACCGGCCACCAGGAAATAAAACCCATACCGGGAAGTTTGACTTTCCAGGATAATGCACCGCCGGTTGTCAACGCATAGGCATTCCCGTCCTGAGCCCCGAAGAATATCTTACTGTTTGCATAAGCTGCCGAAAAAAGTATCGGTCCTGTTCCTTCAATTTTATATTTCCATTTTTTAGCACCTGTCGCGGCATCCAGAGCGTACATATTTCCATCGCGGCTACCTGCAAATATTGTATTTTCGGCAAATAAGGGACTGGTGGAAAAACCGGCCCCGCCTTCTGGGGATGCATCAAAGACCCATTTTTTTGTACCGTTTAAGACATTTATGGCATGTACCTTCCGGTCTAATCCCGCTGCGTACAATATCCCGGCATGATAAGTCGGTGAATGCCCGATCGGCATTTCAGTGATATACACCCATTTCTGCGCCCCGGTATCGGCATCAAATGCATATACTCCCCTGGCAGTAGACAGGAATACCATATTTTCCGCTCCCACGGGTTGTACTTTTTGGGAGACATACGGCACTATTCGCTTCACCCATAGGGCTTTAAGTGCTCCTCCAGCTTCGTTGGATGTCCAGGAAGTACGTTGAGCATTAGCTCCTGCTGTTGCCCACGGAATATCCCCGGCTACCTGGGCATGCACCCCTCCGGCAGTCACCAAAATCAATACGGCTATAATCAGTCCAAGCGTCCGTTTGGAAGTAATCATCCTCTTTAAAGTTCTTTAAGTACCGTAATTACTTAACCATACCAAATAATCCTGACCGTTCACAGAACCGTCGGAATTAAAGTCGCCGTCAATCGGGCCGTTATTTGATGTTTGTCCGTAGTGTGAAAGCCAGACCAGGTAATCAAAACCGTCAACCTTCCCGTCTCCGTTGGCATCACCGGGTTTGCCCGCCGGAATTGTAGGTGTAAGCGTGGGTTGAGGAGGAGTGGATGTCTTTGTCGGGGTTTTTGTTGGTGTTTTAGTCGGAGTTTTGGTGGGAGTCGGGGCAATACAGTTGGGGGTTATGTAATCGATGGCCGTGTACGCGGTGTAAGACCCGGTGGCATCGTCATGTCCCCTCACCCTGTATCCGTAAGTTGTCCCTTCAGAGGCGGTGGTATCCGTATATGC
>Ga0075752_131_pt1 | contig 15909 bp, 16 predicted proteins | sample RifGroB1_FD_67819 | JGI IMG/M metagenome (GOLD analysis project Ga0075752, IMG submission 67819) | Microgenomates (Amesbacteria) bacterium GW2011_GWB1_48_13
CTGCTACCAGGGTCTGCATCCGGGCATAATCGATCCCCGTGGCCACCCTGCGGGGAACCGGAGACTGGGTTGGTACCGCCAGCGCCTGAATCTCCGCCAGTATTGGCCGTTTACCTTCCATAACTACGGATACCACGCTTCCCGGTACCTCCTCTACTCTTTCGGATAAAAGCATTCTAGAAGGGTCAGTTACCCCGACGAGACCTTTATCCGTCATTTCAAAAACACCCACCTCATCCGTACCTCCAAACCTGTTTTTAACCGTCCGCACCAACCGCAGAGGCTGCCCCCTCTCTCCCTCAAACCACACCACCGTATCCACAATATGCTCAAGTACCCTGGGACCCGCAATGTTGCCTTCCTTGGTCACATGGCCCACAATAAAAATGGGTATTCCGGCTCTTTTAGCCACAGCAGTCAACCGTTGGGCGCATTCCCGCACCTGCCCTACCGACCCCGCCGTCCCCGCCAAATCGGCAGTAGTCAACGTTTGTATCGAATCCACAATTACCAAACCCGGTTTCTCACCTTCGAATTTTTGCACTACTTCGTCTACGTCGTTACTCTCAAAGAGAAATACCTCTCCTTTTCCCTCTCCTATTTTAGGAGAGGGAGGTCGGGAGGGTGAGGTACTACCAGACAGTCTCTTTACGCGAATGGCCACTTGAGCAGCACTTTCCTCCCCGCACACATAAAGTACGGCACCGTAACTATTCAGTGCAACCTGTGTCATCAGGGTCGACTTGCCGATCCCCGGCTCTCCCGCGACCAGTACCACCATTCCCGCTACCATCCCTCCCCCCAGCACGTTATCCAGCTCGGTTTCTCCGGTTTTTACCCTCCCGGCCTCATCAATTTTGATATCCGACAATTTAAAGATTCTTCCTTCGTTTTGAACTTTGAGCTTTGAGCTTTGAACTTGCAATGCCGTTTCTACCAAACTATTCCAGGCATTGCACTCCGGGCACCTCCCGCTCCACTGTGATTGGCTGTACCCGCACTGCTGGCACACAAATTGAGACTTTGTCCTCGCCACCCCTCTAATATACCATTTGATATAAATCCCAAAAAGGATACTCCTTAAAGGAGTATCCTTTTTTTTAAGAAGCTCCTATTCCCGCAACTGCTTCAACTCTTATTTATATATCATCCCCTTGGTATCTTTCATTACCACCCCAAGAGACAGGCGCCTCTTGTCCAAGTCTACAGATTCCACAAACACATCCACGTTATCTCCTTCTTTAAATGTCATACCGGCCGGCATTTTGGAAGCATGGATTAAACCTTCAATCCCCCGCTCCATGCGTACCAGTATGCCGTAAGGCGCAACTTTGGACACCGTACCCTTATGCTTGCTGTCTGTCTTGTACCTGCCTCCCACCACCAGCCAGGGGTCTGAAGACAGCCTCTTTATGGATAATGCCGTTTACGTCATCCACCTTCTCCCAGGAAATCTCAGAAATATGCACCAGTCCTTCCAGCTTAATTTCCTCCCCCTCTTCCTTCTTAGACTTAGGCTTAGTCTTAGACTGAAGATCTATTTCCACAAATATTCCGAACGGCACCATCCCCACTACCCGGCCGTCATACTCGCCTCCGATAATTACCGCTTCCATCGCCTTCTTGCGCTTCTCGATCTCATCAGCTTCGGAAACTGCCTTTTCGGATAATACCAGCCTGTTTTGCGACCGGTCCACTTCGATTACCTTGACCTGGATATCTTTTCCTACCAGCTCATTGACATTCCCTTCGTAATCTCTGGACAGCTGGGAAGCGGGAATAAAGCCGAATATCCCATCTGCGTCAACCAGAAGCCCCCCCTTGGTAGATTCCTTACCTTTAACGTTTATAGTCTCATCTTCCGCCATGGCCTGTTCAAACGCTTTCCACCTGCTGTCTGCAGCAGCTCTGCGGAGTGAAAGTATCACTTGCCCGGCATCGTTTTCGGTTATCAGCACTACCCCTGTAACTTCATCCCCAGGTTTCAGTGCCCGGAAATAATCTTTGGCCAGCTCATACTCCTGATCAGCCACTACCGCTTCCGCTTTTCCTCCGATATCCACGTAAATAGTCCGTCCTGTTATTTCCACTACCTTTCCCGTTATCGTTTCCCCGCGCTTAAAACCTTTCAGCGTGTACCTGGTAGCAGCCAAAAGCTCCTCCATTGTGGATGGAGTGCCGTTCTTACTCTGAGTCTTTATATCCTTGCTGCTTTGTTGCCTCAAAAATCATTTCCGCCTTTCTGTTGGATTGTTGTAATTATACCTCTTACCTTGCCGGCTCACAACACATTGTCTCAACATCCACTACAGGATATAATTCGTATATGAAAACTGTCTGGGAGTACTCGCCGGAGACGGAAGCGGCCAGAATTCTACATGCCGCACGTCAGACAGCCGTGGGTTTTTATAAAACCAAAGGTTTTGCCATTCTGCCCTACGGTTCCGCATTACATGGAAAAAACCTGGTTTTTCTCCCCGGCTTACCTTATTTGTCGATCCCCAGATTTTGGGAAAAAGCCGCCCGGATTAATGTCGATAGCCTGCCCCTCAAAATCCCTCCCCGCCTGCTAAAAGCCGTCATCAGCCTCCTCCCCTCTCAATCGCCCCATCTCCCCGACAAATCACTGGTTCAGTTATGGGATCGGTACCAAAATCAGATAATCGACCAAATTTATTGTCTTATACCGGGCAGGAAAGACTGGATCAAACAAATTATCATCCAGCCGACAAATTATGGAACAGGCGCTTCCTTTAATTTGTTGACCAAGGCTCCCGGTACCGCCCGCATCTGGCTACGCTCCGATCAAGGCATTTCCGCCATAGTCGAATCTTTGCTAACAATTCTTACCCGCTACGAAGTCCTTAATCATCTTTCCGGTCTCTGGTCAGAATCCGAAATCATTGTCGACTGGCTTTCACTTATCACACAATCAGAAAGGTTTCTCTCAGAAATCGGGGCTCCGGTAGTCAACCTTGATACTTTGAAAAAATTACCGGTCCACACCTGGCCCGCCCGCCAAAGGCAGCTTTTCCGGTTGCTGGTAGACCGCTCCCCGGATCTGGTCACCTTCGACGAAATACACGGCCGGTTGTTTGCAGGCCATCCCGATAGTTTCTCCCTTTACGCCATCTCCAAAACCGTACAAAGACTGCGCGATCTGCTGGAAAAAAACGGTGTCTCCGGTTCATTCATCCAAACCCGCCGCCGTGAAGGCTACCTGCTTTATAGTTAAAATTCCAGCCGCTTGCGCCATTCCTGTTTTTGTTCGCGCTCGAAAGCTTCCTGAATTTCTTTCAGCTCTCCCCTGTTATCCTTTTCGTTTATTTCCAGATACTCCGCTTTTAGCCGCCGGACGCCTTCCAAACCGCCCTCGATTATTGCCTCAGACATACATATAGCGATCTGGCTTCTTAAGAACTGCGCGTTTACTCGGGCTTCTTCCGCGGTCGCCCCCGCATCTTCGGCTTTTTTGATATAAATTTCTATTGTCTTGCGCTTAGGTAGAATGCCCCATTCTTTCTTGTCTCCTACTCCTTTTATTATCAATTTTCTCACCTCCCGGTCCAATTCTTCATCCGTAAGGGAAAATATCCTCCCCAACATCCATAAAAAGGCTCTGTCTGCCTCCTCTCCGTCATACAAATATTTTCTCCTGTTTTTCATAATAAATATCCTCTCGTCGCTTTTTTTATCCGGTTGCGTTCTGAAAGGTAAAGCCTGTCCAATATTCCTGGTAACCCTATAAGTACATACACCTGGTATCCCGCAATATATTCCAAATCCTCGTAACTGAATCTGTTTTCAGGTATATCTGAAATAGTGGGGCAATCTTGGTCTTTAAAGTACACGGCCAGATGTTTTATCCTTTCCCTAACCCCTTCCCCAAACAATTTTCTCACTTTACGGGGTGCCATACCTGCCTCTTTCCATTCATCGATCACCCTTTCGCGCGCATGAAAATGTCTCTGCCACTCCGTTGGTACTTCTGCTTTTACCATTCAGCAATTTTCCCCTTTTCCCAAAAATCATCTTGACCCTACTTTGACATTGTTGACACCGGCTGTTTCCTGTACCTGTCCGTAACCTCTACCAAAACCGCTCCTGCCAGAATTACTCCCACTCTGGCTAGTATATCCCCTGCTTCAGGCGAACCTGCCGTCAGTTCCCACATTACCGCTCCCAGCCCAACAACCATAATCCCCATACCCAATAGGCTTGGCATGTCCGCAATCCTGTCCGGCCTACTCTCCATTTCGGCAATTTTAACCTTGTGTCACAAAATATTCCAGTCTATCTTGTGTTTTCCGTTAGTTTTCACTTTTGTCTTGCCTGTCTCTACCGGTGCTCGTAACTTCAGCGCCGCCTGCACAAATCCAGTAAACAGCGGGTGCGGGGACAGCGGTCGGGACTTATATTCAGGGTGAAATTGTGTCCCTACAAAAAACGGGTGCACCGATTTGGGCAGTTCCACCGCCTCTACCAGCTTCCCGTCCGGGCTCATCCCCGATATTATCATCCCGGCTTTTTCCAACTTTTCCCGAAACTCGTTATTAACTTCATACCTGTGCCGGTGCCTTTCGTTGACTATGCTGGATTTGATCAAATTCGGTTCTTTTCCGAGTTTTACATAGGCTTCTTCCAAAATTGTTCCCTTTTTTACCTCACATGGCCAGGAACCAAGCCGGATCGTCCCTCCATATTGGTGTTTTGCCAGGTACTCTTTCTGTTCCGGCATAATATGTATTACCGGGTATTTGGTTTTCGGATTGACCTCTTCCGAATTTGCCCCGCTCAAGCCCAATGAGTTTCTGGCATATTCGATTACCGCCATCTGCATTCCGAAACACAATCCCAGATAGGGTATTTTCTTCTCCCGGGCAAATTCCACAGCTTTTAATTTCCCCTCTACTCCCCGGCTCCCCCATCCCTGGGGCACTATTACTCCGTCATAATTCTGTCTTATTTCCGCTTCCGCTTCTTTTCTCTTTCTCTCATCCTCAAACCTCTGCACGTCAAACCACCCGATTACGGGATTGACTCCGGCACTCCACGCTGCATGTTTTATGGCTTCTATCACACACACATAACTGTCCTCCAGGGCAAAGTCTCCCGATGTAAAGTACTTGCCGGCAATTGCGATTCTTACCTCGCCTTTCAATTTCCCCAACCCGGCCAGCCATTCCCGCCATTCTTTAAGGTCTTTCTTTTTCGCCCGCAGACCGAGCTGTTTCAAAAGTTTTTCCTTCGCCTTCTGTTCCTCCAATACGAGTGGTACCCGGTATATGGTATCTACATCCGGATTGGTAAATATATGCTCCTCCTTCACCCCGGTATTGAATGCAATTGTCCGACGGCGTTTGTCATCCACTTGCTGATCCGCCCGGCAAACTATAAAGTCCGGCTGCAGACCCAGCCGGTACAATTCATACACTGAGGCCTGTGCCGGTTTGCTCTTCATTTCCCCCAAAAATCCCGGTATCGGCAGATACACCACGTGCACCAGGACTACATCCCGCGGTTTCTCCTGCTTCAGGCGCCGCATAGCTTCAAAAAACATCATGTTTTGGTATTCCCCCACCGTCCCCCCAACCTCAATAATAGAGATATCCACTTTGTCTTTCTTTGCTCCCTCCTTGATCCGCCTGATAATTTCCCCTGGTATATGGATATGTCCCTCTACGCATTTTCCACCATATCCCAGGCTCCTTTCCTTCTGCAATACCTCCCAGTAGATTTGCCCCATGGTAAAGTAATTTCTTCGGGTAAGGTTTTCACCCAAAAATCGTTCGTAGTGTCCCAGATCCTGATCCGTTTCCATCCCGTCGTCGGTTACAAATACTTCCCCATGTTCCAGGGGATTCATTGTCCCCGCGTCCACATTCAGATACATATCCGCTTTGGTCAAAGTCACTCTAAACCCTGCCGATTTGAGTGTCAGCCCCAATGCCGCCGCCGTTATTCCCTTTCCGAGCCCGGAAATCACTCCGCCTGTGACAAATACGTATTTGGGGGCAGGCACTCATAATTTTTAACAGTTGTATTCCCTCCCGTCAACTCTCACTTCCACTTTTTTTCTTCCGCAATTTTTTTGATATGTTTTTTAGTCTCTTCTTTATTCCCGTCAGTCATATAATTTTCGGTAGCATTCAACATTGCCTGTGCAAGGATTATTAATGACTTATTTTGCGCAGCTTCCCTGGCCAACCTGTCGCCTTCAGTCTCAGAAAGTTTGGCGGCCCTGCTCCCGGAATACAGATATACCTGGGTCAGTACCCCCACGATGTTATTTTCCGCAGTGGTTACTGATTGCCTGGCAGTTCCGTTAAGTACGGTTTCGATCAGCTGCCACACATCCTCTGGTTCCCGGCCTAACCATCCGGACACGCTTACTATCCGTCTTTTTGCCATTTTTTCGAACCTATCACTTCTCATTCCCGCATTATACAGCCTTTATCTGTTATTACTCCAAGTCGAGATATTTTTTGAAAAACTCAATATCCCGGGCCACGACCGTATTCCAGTCCGGCAATAGATTGTGATCGTCTCCCGGATACTCCAGATACGTTACATTTTTATCCAGGACTTTCAGCCTGCGGCTGACTTCCCTGCTCCATGTTACGGGTACCCATGAATCCGTCGTGCCCTGATGAATCTGCAGCGGTCCCGAGATTCTTTCCAAATACTGCGTAAAAGCATACTTATCAGTGTCATACTCTGTCTCAAATCTCGCCAGATCTTTCCTCAATGCTTTCCCCCCATCCCCTTCGTAATCATTTGTGTACACGAGGATGGAAAACGGGAAACGGGCAGTCACCGGAGCCCATAAGGTCGCCGGAATCGGTCTGCCGGACGCTTCCAGCACTGTCAATACTATTTGCCCGCCGTTGCTGTGGCCCCACATCCCGATCCGGGAGGCATCTGCTTCCGGCAGGGTTTTTACGGCCGCCAGGAGATTGAGGGTAGTCGTGTATGTTTCAAACCTGGCCTCAAAAACATCCGCTGATGGACTGGCTGACCCGCCATAACCCAGATAATCGGCCGCAAGCGATATAAACCCCGCCTTGGCATATTCCGCCGCGCTCCTTTTTGTCCCATCTCCGGTCGTATACGTTGCGCGGTCTTGAAAACCCCTGACCTGGACAATTACCGGAAAAGGCCCGTCTCCCTGAGGCAGGTGCATCCTGCCGTATACTCTCTTGCCGTCACTTTCAAAATGAAAATTAGATGCTGTATATGCCGAAGTGGTGGCCACTGCCTCATCCAAAATAATACTCCCCCCTCCGTACGCCCTTTCTCCCAGATTCTCAATCGTATACTTCAAAAGCGGCAGTTCTTTTGCCTCAAATGCTTCCCCGGTTTTCCTATCTTCATTGAAATTTGAATTTTGAATATTGAATATTAAGGTTCCTGCAATTCCCAAAGAGGCACCGAGTAAAAACACTCCGAAAAATTTCCACTTCATTTTTCCAGTTTACCATCTGTTATTGGTTCTCAAAGACCCCGGGCTGTATGCCCGCAGTACTTTGAGCCGGCTCAAATTCTCTTCACTCCGGTTTATTATCTTCTTCACGGGTACTGCCATGTCCATTTCTTTCTCCCGGTCCCCCCCGAATCCAGGTTCCGATTTCATATAACTTTGGGTCCACTTTCGCCCCTAATTTGGAGCATAACGAATGGGGTACAACGACATCGCATCCTATGCACCCGTGCAACGCCCCTGATATTAACCGCTTTTCATGATTGGGCATACACCTTTGGCTTTCCGGTCACTACTGCATTCTCTTTATTCTTGCCGTTGCTTTCCTTAACCTTGTCTTTTTTTAAATTCAAAGGCTGCCATTTTGGCTCAATGGTCGGACCGGTTGGCCCAATATTGTCTGCCGCCATGATATTCTCAAATTCCCGATTTGCCATTTTTTCACCTCCTTTCTGGAATAAAACCAAAAAACACCCCCAGCAGACCACCGGAGGTGAAATAATGTGCCTGTATCAATTAAATTTCCTTAAGGCACCTTCAGGATTTCTGCTGTAACTTAAATGTAAAACTTTAATTTCCGGCGGTCAACCGTTAAAAACGGGCAAAGTACCCAGGCACACTGCTTCTCCCGCAAACCGTTCTCCCTGCCTAAACACAGCCGCCGCGCCGGCATAAACCGCATCTGTTTTTTCCAATATCTGCTGCACTATCTTCAAACTACTGCCGGTAAATATCACATCATCTACCACCACTGCTCTTTTACCCTTCAGATATTCCCCGTCTCTGCCGTCGATCGCCATTGCCCGCACCCGGTAAGTCCGCAGTTCAGGCGGTTCAACCACCACAGGACTGATCATATAACCTTGTATCCCTTTGCGGCAAACAATGTATCTGGGAAGTCCAAGAATCCGGCTCATCTCCTGCAAGAGCGGCACAACCTTGGTTTCCGGTCCCACCAACACTTCCGGCTGCAGTGCTTTAACCTTTTCTGTCAGCAGTATCGCAGCCGTGTGGACCAGTTCTACATCCCCCAGCAAAGATACCGAGACCACACGCATTTTTGGCCCCATGGATACCACCGGAAACTTTCTGGTAAGCTTCCCCACTTTCACCTCCACCCACTGCATAGATTAGATTTTAACCTAACCAACGGGATAATTCGTTATATGCTGTCCCGTCCATCAACTGGTAATGTGTCCCCGAAGTCAATACCAGTCGGCTGTGTTTTACCAGTTTTTGTATTAGCCGGCCTAGTTCCGGCGGCATTAATACATCATTTTTTCCCGATATAATAAGGGTTTTATTGGGCAGTTTTTGAAGGAGGGCGCAGTTGTTGCATCTTTTAATAAACCTGGCTGTCTGAAGATGTTTCTGCACATTTATTTCTCTGAAAAATTTTACTGTCTGCTCCGTTTCATGAATGTAATTTTCACTGTCTGTTTTTTCTCTTCTTATTTTGTGTACTGCCATATATCCCTGCTTTAAGACTTTTTCCGGCAATCTGGCCAGAGTCTTTACTGCAGTTTCCCCTACCCGCCCGGCCGCCAGTTTGACCAGATTGTCCATCCATTTTATTCTGCCTGAGAGCATTGGCCCCGTCCCCAGAAAAACCACTTTTGCTTTGGGGTAATCTCTGGCGATATGCGGCAGCAGCATCCCCCCCAGCGACAAACCGATGATCAGATCGGGTTTTTTGTACTTCAGTTTTTCCCGCACCAGTTTTTTGACCTCCGGCACGCTGAATTCCCTGCATTCCTTCAGGTACCACGGAGCTACTACGTCATACCCCGCTTGCTTCATAAGTGTTATCAGTCTGCTTGTCTCGCTTACCGGCCGGGGATATCCGTGCAGTACCAGTGCCAGTTTATTTTGGGCCTTCATGCCCTCATTTTACCCCAGCCTTTCGCCTTTTCCCAAAGTCCCCTCTCTGGCTATTTGGTTTAAAATTGCCTCCTCTGCTCTTTTCCGTTTCCCATAGATATATCCCAATATTCTGTCCAATCTTTGCCACCCCTCCGAAGTTCCCCAATTCAGTTCATACTCTTTAGGATCAATCGATAGTCCCCCGGTCTTTATATAATAATCAGCAGTCTTTTTGTTTCTGGCATGCCGACCTTCATAAGATTCTGCCGTCCGGGTACCCGTTACCCTATGCCCGGTTACTTCCCTGATTTCTCTCCATGAGGGCACATCAACGATGATTTTTCCATCCTTAATTTTGATAGCTCCCCCGCCCCTTTGATATATCTCATTCAGCAGGACATGCTCACTTTTGCCCATTTTTTTAGCAGACTGCTCAACGGACATCCCGTTTAACTCTTCCGCTATTTCGTCAAATTTACTTCGTTTCTTAGGCATCTTTTTCCAATGTTTGGGTTATTTTTTTACATCCCCCTTTGACTTTTGGCGGGTGGCCGACACTCACTGTTAATGCGACTTCTTTACCACAATTGCACAATAAAAACGCTGTCAAACCCAACGAAATACTCTTATCCAGTTTATATTCCAAAAACCGGGTTTCGGTTCCCAATCTTTCACACGGACTGCACCCAGCCATAAACCTTTATACCGTCATTCAGCCCAAAAATCAATAAGGTGTCAATTGTTGTATGGACGAAAAGAAAAGCGCATTGTTCTCGGCCATGACCTATTTTCACGGTCCCGCGAGGGACAGCTATCGTCAGCGCTGGCGCGTTTTACGGTCCTGTTCGGAATGGGAAAGAGTAGTTCCACGCCGCTCCGATGACCGAGAACAATGCGCTCTTAAATTTTTAAGTTTGCGCTCTGAAAAGCGAGGAGAATAAGAATTAGCGTAGAAGCGTAAAGATACTTCAATCAACCGATTAGTACTGGTAAGCTAAACGCGTTACCGCGCTTACACTGCCAGCCTCTTATACGGGGTTGTCTTCCCCGGGTTGACACCACGCCTTGCGGCGGGGATGAGTTCCTAATCTTGGGTAGGGCTTCCCACTTAGATGCTTTCAGCGGTTATCCCGTAGGCACTTAGCTACCCGGCGCTGCATCTGACGACACAACCGGCACACCAGCGGTACCTCTAACCTGGTCCTCTCGTACTGAGGTCGGACCCCCTCAAGAACTCCACGACTCTACTGGATAGAGACCGACATTCTCTACCTTATATCACTATAAGGATTCGACCATATCTTGTTCGGCCTGAAGCCGATCCTGACGTATGGCCTGTGGGGATTCTAGTTGTAACCCGCCAATATTTCTTGCTTGGAATACCTGCGTTTCGCAGTATTCATGGAATAAGCAATGTCTAATATTTTTGTAATTCCCTTTTTTGTCAGATGATTACTGGAAATTACCAGATCAATCACTCTACAAAACTTTTCAAAATCTTCCGCCTTCTTCGTAAGCAGTTTTCCTTTGAAAAAAGGAATTACTTTTTTAGTTAAACTTGGTAGATCGCGAACGACAAATGCCAAACTTTTATCGGATTTATCAGATAAAGAATTAGCTTTGATGTACCCGCAAGCCAATCTATTTTTAAGTTGTTCCAATACCAGCTTTCCGGTTGGGTTTTGTGAAACTTTAAAAAAATAAATCACTTGCCAATGGGAAATTGTTTCCCGGCTCCGGACTACTCCGATATAGAAGCAACCTTCACCTTCAACAAATCCGAGTAAATAGTCGTCACTCACTAGTCTTTCCTGCTGATTGTCTTGCTCTGTATCCACCAGATGGTGTTTCATTTTTACTAGTACACAAATCGTATACTAGTAGAAACACATTGACAAGAGTTTCCAGCATATAGTCAGGTTTATTCCCGCTCATTTGCGGGAGTCATTCTTAATATCATAGACAAAAAGATAATTATCGTGGAATGACAGACAGCTCAGTGTCACCTGCCGAATGTTATGGCAGGTCAACTGTCTCACGACGTTCTGAACCCAGCTCGCGTACCCTTTTAACCGGCGAACAGCCGGACCCTTGGAAGGTACTGCCCCTCCAGGATAGGATGAGCCGACATCGAGGAGCTTTTATCCGTTAAGCCCGGTCCCTCCCACGAGGGATCCGAGGATCACTACGACCTGCTTTCGCACCTGCTCGAGCTGCCGCTCTCACAGTCAAGCGCACTTATGCCGTTACACGACTCGCTCGATTTCCATCCGAGCCTAGTGCACCTTTGTACTCCTGCGTTACCTTTTAGCAGGATACCTCCCCAGTAAAACTGCCAACCAGACCTTGTCTCCATGTGCGATTCCAGCACATGTGGGTTAGTTTTGTGACTTCAAAACGAGAGGTGTTTCACTTTTCCACGTTCATTTAACTGAACGTGGTCCCTCCTACTCTAAACAATCCCAAAGCCCAAAACAGGGCCTGGATACAGTAAAGCTCCATAGGGTCTTTTTGTCCTAGTAGAGTTAGGCCGCATCTTCACAGCCATTTCAATTTCGCCGGGTGATAGTTCAAGACAGTTATTCCCTCGTTAAACCTTTCGTGCGGGTCGGAACTTACCCGACAAGGAACTTCGCTACCATAGAACAGTTCATGTTGTTACAATGCTCCGGTTGATTACGGAGTCTCATAGTCGCCTATGAGATCGGACTATATCATCCCCGCCTTGGCGGGGGTCGACGTATAGTCTCTGAGGATTCTAAAGATTGCTTAGGAAAAACATCAAAAATTGAATATTTTCTAGTCCTCCCTTTACCCAGGTTTATTTGCTCTCGAATCTTTAAAATTTTAAACAAACCTTCTGGGTTTTTATGCTCCCCGCTCTTCATTAAGCTTGCCGCTTTAACAAATAAATTAAAGTTGCGTTGCTTACTTTCAGAACGAAGAGGAAACTCTTGGAAAAACGGAATTACTTTACTAACAATGTCCAAAGGAGTGGTCACATCAAGTGAATAAACCCCATCAAACCTTTTTTTTATAATCCCGCATCTCAGAATTTGCTGAAACAAATTCAATAAAGTGGGGTCGCGTTGAGATATATTGAAACTCATCACCACCTGCCAATTTACCTTGTAATCTGTTTTCCGGCGCAAGGAAATATTAAAACTTCCTTCTCCTTCTGCAAACCCTGCCAAGAATTGTCCTGTCTCTAGCCTTTCCTGCTGATTATCTGCACTCAACACATTGTTAGTTTAACCCCGAATAAAAACCGAAGTCAATACTAGTGTGAGATACTCAGACGTTCCAGCATATAGTCGACTTTTACAACTACAACGGCCTTTCGGCTCATAGTTACTGCTGCCGTTCACTCGAGCTTCATTTCAAGGCTAACCCTTGCGGGATCACCCATCCACTTAACTTACGAGCACTGGGCAGGTATCAGCCTGTATACCGCCTCTTTCGAGTTCGCACAGACCTGTGTTTTAGTTAAACAGTCGAGGAATAAGCTTTAGCTGCGGCCCGCCTTGCGGCGGGCAGGACATCTTGCAAACTTACGTCCAGCTTTTTTGCCGAGTTCCTTGAACTACCTTCTCCCGATCGCCTTGGTCTACTCGACCCACCCACCAGTGTCGGTTTGCGGTACGGCATAAAAAATGTCTCACTACGAATCTTTTCTTGAAAACAAAAGCGCACCAAGTTGTTCGTTGATTTCTCTTCAAACTTCCCGTCACAGTTCGATTAAACACCGGTCCGCGTTTTACAGGACCGACTGTCTTACTGCTTAGACGCCGCATTCACTGCACGCGTTTGGCTGCTCTCACTTTGTCCATCCCTAGCTGATAACGACATTTTCCATGTAGACGAATATTTACGTCTCGTCCATCGGCTACGCCCTCTGCGGCCTCGCCTTAGGTGCCGACTCACCCTCCGTCAAACAATGTCGCGGAGGAAACCTTGGGTATTCGGCGTCCCAGATTCTCACTGGGATTACGCTACTCATTCCGGCATTCTCACTTGAGGTCGCTCCAGTTCGCCTTACGGCTGGCCTTCACCGCTCCCTCAACGCTCCCCTACCACTCCCCCGCAAAATGCGGGGAAATCTGTATCTTCGGCAGGATGCTTCAGCCTCGGTTCATTTTCCGCGCCGAACTCCCAAATCGACCAGTGAGCTGTTACGCTTTCTTTAAAGGATGGCTGCTTCTGAGCCAACCTCCTGGCTGTCTGAGGAATTCGACTGCGTTCAACACTAAGCATCCATTTAGAGGCCTTAGACGACAGTCTGGGTTGTTTCCCTTTTGAGCGGCCCGCTTAGCCGGGTCGTTCTGACTCCCAAAGTACTCTGACACGAATTCGGAGTTTGATTGAACAGGACGGCTTGCGCCGCCCGGCCCATCCAGTGCTCTACCTCATGTCAGTTGGCTTTGAGGCTATACCTATATATATTTCGGGGAGAGCCAGCTATCTCCTGGTTCGATTGGCATATTACCCCTAACCACAAGTCATCCCACAGATTTGTAACTCTGACGGGTTCGGGCCTCCTCCCGCCTTTCGGCGGGACTCACCCTGCTCATGGTTAGCTCACCAGGTTTCGGGTCTTCCAACTGCTGCTGGTATTTCGCCCTGTTAAGACTCGGTTTCCCTACGCCTCCCCCCGCTTAGCGGGGTTAAACTTGCAGCAATCGAAAACTCGCCGGATCATTCTTCAATAGGCACGCGATCACCCCGACCTTGCGGAGGGGCTCTCACTGCTTGATAGCAGACAATTTCAGGTTCTATTTCACTAGGTTTTTAACCCTTCTTTTCACCTTTCCCTCACGGTACTGGTTCACTATCGGTATGCTAAAGTATTTAGCCTTGGAGTGTGGTTACCCCGGATTCCCACAAAGTATGTTCTTCATGGTACTTGGGTACAAACTAAGGTGGACGGAAGTTTCGCTTACGCGGCTGTCACGCTCTTTGGCTCCTGTTTCCACAGGATTCAACTACTCCTCATCCAATCCCATATCGTCTGCCCCGCAACACCACGTACATGTAACTGTACATGGTTTAGGCTTTTCCGCTTTCGCTCTCCGCTTACTTACGGAATCTCGTTGATTTATTTTCCTGCCCCTACTTAGATGTTTCAGTTCAGGGCGTGCCCCTCCCGCACCTTTTCTAACCTCCGACCTCGGAAAGCTCTCAATCCGTCACCGCTAAAATACCAGCGGTCGGCAAGAATAATTCCAAAGTCAGTGGGCTAGAAAAGATGCGGGACCCCCCGCAGTTTCTGCGGGGTGGGTTTCCCCATTCGGACACCGCCGGATCAGCGCTTCTTGGCAGCTCCCCGACGACTATCGTGGCCTAGTACGTCCTTCTTCGGCTTTAGCATCCTCCAGGCATCCATTGTCTGCTTTTCGGAAGTAAAAATTACGGCTCTACTCTGACTCATTCTCCTCACTTTTCAAAGTGCAAATGGTTTTTTTAAATGCTGACCTCGGTATCCCCGAAAGGACACCGGGGTCAGCTTTCAAAGGGTGGACCGCAGGAGACTCGAACTCCTCACCTCGTCATTGCAAATGACGCGCTCTAGCCAGATGAGCTAGCGGCCCGAGTTTCTGCTGTCCTGTAAATTTTCAATAAAAATGCCTCCTTTCGGAGGCTCTGCCACTCGGAATCTGCGCTCTGGGCCGTCTAACAGCCGTTAGCTGTTAATTCGGTTTTATTTATTTTACGCAAAATCCTCATGTACAAATACCTTGCCAAACAAAAGGTAACCGTATATTACCTTCCGCGTTCAAAGCTGTCAAGCCCGACAAATCCGCACTCCTAAGTCATCGCCCCTACTCCCGGCCCACCGATAACTTTCCGTCTTCAATTCTCACAGTTCCCTCAGGTACGTCCAGCCTCAATTTGACGCTGCCGTCACCGATTTCCGCCAGCTCCCACTCTCCCCTGTGTGTAGCCCAGTAATCAGATATGAAGTTGTTTATCTCAACATCCGTCTGGTCCCGGATAACTGCTTTGCCCGCTGGCAAAAATATTCCCCCTTTCAATCCTTATTTGTAATCCGGATGCGGTACCCGTCTGCGGACTCCCGGCAGACAGGACAGCAGCCAAAGTGCTCTGTCTTACCTTACGCCTCCCAAGCTAACAGTTTCATCCCAATTTACCGGGCACAAATACCTAATAAATCGTTAAGAGTCTGCTTTCTTGACGGATTTTGGAGGGTAAGCTCCGTCTTTAAAACGTCCGATAGTCCTATACCCAATCTTTTCCTCTAATTGTTCCACTCTGTCCCAAACTTCATCCGTCCACAATTCATGCCTGAAATTTGCATTTTCCTGGCTTTTGTTCACAAACCAGATATGCACTCCCGCCAGTAATGCATAGACCGCCGGAGGGATATTTGCACGGGGCACAAATATATCGATCAATCCCAAACCGATCAAGGCAGCACCTGCCAAGTGGTCCATCCCTCTGTTCAAGACTTCGCTTTTCCTGGATTTGAAGTCAGCATCAGTCAGATCCAAGGAAACTTTGTATCTTCTCACCAGGTAATCTTTCCAGGTCTCCCCTTCAATCCTGTC
>Ga0075752_138_pt1 | contig 15065 bp, 16 predicted proteins | sample RifGroB1_FD_67819 | JGI IMG/M metagenome (GOLD analysis project Ga0075752, IMG submission 67819) | Microgenomates (Amesbacteria) bacterium GW2011_GWB1_48_13
CTCAAAGGCTTCCGGGATTTTTATCCCGAACAAATGGCTTTCCAAAATTGGTTTTACCAAAACCTGAAGGCAGTCTCCGAATCTTTCGGTTTCCAGGAATATGAAGGTCCGACCTTGGAATCCCTGGATCTTTATGCCGCCAAATCCGGAGAGGAATTAGTCAAAAAACAAGCCTTCACACTGCAAGATAAATCAGGCAACATATTGGCTCTAAGGCCTGAAATGACACCCTCCCTCTCCCGCATGATAGCCCAAGCCGCAGGACGCCTGACCTTTCCGGTTAAATGGTTTACTTACGGCCGGCGCTTCCGCTATGAGCAGCCGCAAAAAGGACGCGGACGGGAGTTTTTTCAATGGGATATAGATATTTTAGGTACCGATTCATTTGCAGCCGATGCCGAAATTATTTCCATCGCCGCTTCCTTTTATAAAAAACTTGGGTTGACTCCGCAGGAAGTGAAAATCAAAATCAACGATCGCAAATTTCTTCAGGAGAAATTGTCTGCAATGGGAATAGATCCCGACCTGACTTTACCTCTCATAAAAGTAATCGACAAGAGATCGAAGGTCACCACGGACAACTTTAACACCATACTCACCGATGCTGGACTTGGCACTGAAAAGGTATCCTCTCTTCTCAATATTCTGGATGATAAAGATGGATATAAGAATTCCGAATGGCTTACAGGAATCCTGAATATTATCAAACAATACGGCTTTGATGATTATGTAGAATTCGATCCCGGCATAGTCCGTGGCCTGGACTACTATACCCGTACAGTATTTGAAGGTTGGGACGTAAAGGGGGAATTTCGTTCCATCTGGGGTGGGGGTAGATATGACAATCTGACCCAAGACGTTGGCGCATCTCAAACAATACCTGGTGTGGGATTCGCTATGGGAGATATGGTGATGGAAGAGGTTCTCAAAAAGTGCGGTAAGTTTCCGGCTCTGACAGTTAATAAAACCCGCGTATTGGTTACTGTCTTTTCCCCTGAACTATTTGATAAATCAATAGAATTGAGCAATATTCTTCGCCGGGAAAATACACTCACTGAATTATATCCCGATCCCCGAACAAAACTCGAAAGGCAATTGAAATACGCCGCGAGGAAAGGCATCCCCTATGTCGCCATCATTGGTCCGGAGGAAATTGAAAAAGGATTGGTTACACTCAAAAACATGTCCAACGGAGAACAAAAAATGCTTCAGAAAGAACAGGTTGTGAAACAACTCATCTAAGTTGGATCGTCTAATTATCTTTTACTAATCATACCTCTTACCCTCTGCCAGTGAGCCGTTTTCCACCTTATTTTCAAATTTCTTTTGATCTCCCGGATATACTTTACAAGTCCCTTGCGCCCCCTCAAACCAATCTTCGCTATATCGGGTGATTTTATAATCAAAAGTCCATCTCTTAAGGTCGATTTCCCCAATTATCAGTCTGTTTTCCCCCTGTTCTGCTTTCTCATTCTTCAATTTTATGTTAAGCCGAATTTTAATTAACTTAAAAATGATTATTGAAAATTATTTGATTATTGGAATTTGGTCATTGATAATTATTTCGTGACTCCCCGTAACCGAGCCCGCCTGATGCTTCTCCTGGTAGCTGTCATCTGGGGTTTTGCTGTACCGGTGATCAAATTCACATTCAACTATTTTGATTCCGTTACCTTTCTTACTTACCGTTTTTTCCTTACCTGCCTGATCCTTATTCCCTTGCTCCTTATTACCCAGCCCCATACCTGGCGCAGCCTTTCCAAATTAAGCAGCCGGGAATGGTTTCTTTTAATTCTCTGCGGCCTGCTGGGTTCTACTCTTCAACTGGGGCTTCTATTTTGGGGACTAGAACTGACGTCTTCCTTGGACGGGTCGATTATAAATGCCACCGCTCCGATATTAGTTTCCTTGGCCGGTTATTATCTGTTAAAAGAAAAAATAACCGATCGGGAAAAACTAGGCCAGATAATTGCGTTTGCGGGATCAATTTTGGTAATTGTCCAGCCTATTTTGGAATCCGGAAAAATTTTTACAGGCACCTTTATAGGAAACCTGCTGGTTATGGGAGGTACGCTGGCCTGGGTAGGGTACGTATTGTTGACCAAACGGGAACTGCATCATAAGCTTACTCCCCTATTTCTGACCGCTAATATGTTTTCCTGGGGATTTATATCCATGTCCATAATTTCTCTTTTTATCACTCCTCCCTCACAACTTATCTCACAACTCACAACCCAATACTTACCTGCCCACCTGGGTGTCCTTTACATGGTAATCTTTTCCGGCATCATTGCCTACTGGCTGTACCAGAAAGCCCAAAAGACAGTAGAGGTTTCCGAAGCCAACGTCTTTCTGTTTCTGCCTCCGGTCTTCACCGCCCCACTGGCCTACTTCTGGCTGCACGAAGCCGTCACCTGGCCGGCTGTGGCAGGTTCCCTGGTAATTGCTGCAGGGGTTTATATTTCTGAAGTCAAACCGAAAAATACCGGTAAAACACATTGATTGCAGCCTGAGTTTCCAGATAATCATAGGGGAATGAGTCGGTCAATTCTTTTTCCGATTCAGCCCTTTTTATCGATTCAATAAACTGATCCGCCCTTGCTTGGTTTAATCCTCCTGAATTCATAATAAATTGGCCCCAGCGGCCGTTTCCTTTGTAACCCCGGTTTTGTACCTTCAATCCGGCAATATACTCAGGCGGAAAAAGCCTCCTATACGCCTCATATGCAAAAAGCCATGTCTCCCCAATGACACTTCGGGTTTCCGGATAATTGGCCTTTATATTTTGAAAAATAAATCTCAACTCATTTTTTCTGGCGGGAATGTTAACTGCAGAAAGAGGACTTGAAATATCTGAAAAATTGTTCTGAAAATGTATGGATACTGACTTGTTATTATTATCATATTCATAGGAAAAACAGCTATCGGGTGCTTTGGGTGGTAACCCCGAATAAAATTTCCTGAAATACATTGAATATGCGGCAGCTGCCGGATTCACCTGATTATGTACCTGTAATATATATTTTTGCCAAAGTTCATTGGTCGGATCAAATTCCCAGTCTTCGCCTCCGATTCTTATGTAAAAAGTGGTATATTTCAGCAGGGCATCGTCAGGAAATATACCTTTGATTTTTGCAATTTTTAACGCAAATTCCGACTGAAGTTGAAAAAAAGCCTGCGGATATGGTACTTTTTCTCCCATGTTAGTCCGCAAAATTCTGCACAAACATCATTCCGCAGATACCGGCATCGATCACTCCGATCCCTACCCTTCCGAATCTCGGCTCCAGGATATTTTTCCTGTGCCCTTCGCTCTCCATCAATCCTTTGTGGGCCGTCTCCAGATCCGGGGCATATGCCAGGTTTTCTCCGGCCAGTGCGTATACGACTCCCCCTTTTTCCAGTCTCTCTCCGGCATCTGTCCCTTCCGGCGAATAATGGGAGAAATATTTTCTTTCAAACATGTCCCGGCCGTACTCCCTGGCAACTGCGGTAATTTGCCGGTCGATACCCAGGGGCTCTGAGCCAGCGTTTTCCCTTTCCCGGTTGATTAGTCCCAACATCTTCCATTCCTCCTCTTCACTCACGTTCAACCTGCATGTCTCAAGCGGCAGGTTCAGGGGAATTATTTCGGTGGATTGGGGTTTTATAGTCAGAAACCTGACCGCTTCAGCCGCAGCTTCATTGATTGAAGTCTCCACCTGGCCGCCGTATTTCTGCGCCGCTGCCACCAGCCTGCTGCCCAGGATAGAACTCCTGATATCTCTTCTAATATTCCCCTTCAATGGCAGAGCAATAATTACCAGCAGGGCAAATGCCGCCAGTACCAATCCCTTGATACCATTAGCGGCAGCCCCGATTGCCCTGTTCCATTGCGACTGGGTGCGTTTGCCGGTTAATTTCTGAAGCAAAAGATGCAGCGCTATGGATATTATAGTTTCCGCCGTTACCGCCACTATCAAATAACCCACCACATCCACCCATATCCGGGATATCCCGAATTTTTCCCCCACAAATCTGCCAGCCGCAGAGTGGTATTTTACTGCCAGCCATAATGACCCCAAAAAAGATATCATTCCCGATAATACCTTGATCCCTCCTGCCAACCACCCCTCCCAGACAAAAAACATTACAGCAGGTACCAATATCCAATCAAGCCAGTTAAACATTATGAAGTGCTTCAATTATATCCTGCAGGTCTCCCTCCATTATCTTATCCAACTTATGCCAGGACTTGCCCGCCCTGTGATCTGTCACCCTGTTTTGAGGATAATTATATGTCCTGACCTTCTCCGCCCGCATAGAACTGCCGATAACCGATCGCTGATCGCTGATTAATTGCCGCTTTTTTTCATCTTCTGCCTCCCACAACTGCGACCTCAGGAGTGCGAGTGCAATTTTCCTGTTTTGTTCCTGGGACCTCTCCTGGCGTGATTGGACCACCAAACCGGATGGTTCGTGTGTCAGCCGGACGGCAGTCGCCACCTTATTGACGTTTTGCCCGCCATGACCTCCTCCGCGGGTAAATTCCCATATCAAATCATCATCCCGGATTTCCACCAGCGATTCCGGTACTTCCGGCAGCACCACCGCAGAAGCAGTGGAAGTATGTATTCTCCCGGCAGCTTCCGTTTCCGGTACCCGTTGCACCCGGTGCACCCCTGTCTCATTCTTTAAAGCTGAAAATACGCTCCTGCCCCTGATTTTCAAAACTCCCTCGTCAATTTCTTCCGTCTTCCAGCCCTGGGTATTGGCATATCTGGTATACATTCTCAGCAGGTCATCTGCCCAGATTTTGGCCTCCGTCCCGCCCACTCCGGGCCGTACTTCAATTATCACGCTATTAAAATCATCAGCTTGTCCCGCCGAAGCATCGCGCGGCGGAAGACCGCTCTCATTATTCATTGCCTTCTCCAGCTCAGATTTTTGCTCCTCGAGCCTGGTAATCTCTTTTTCCGCTTCTTCTCCCAGCTCTGGTAACAACCCTTTCACTTTATCTATTTCAGTTTCGACTTTTTTAATTTCGTCAGCTAAGATTTGCTTACCCTGGTCCATTATCTGCTCTTGACCCTGTCAAACATCTCCTTAAGTGACTTTGGTCTGGCGGCTTCTTCGGCCTCTTCCTGCTTTTGCTTCTGCTGTTTTCTGGCTTTCTTGGATAAAACAGGCCCGCCGGAAGCTGCCTGGCTGGCCATCTTTTGTTGGAATTTTTCTACCCTTCCCAGAGTGTCGACAAACCTCATTTCACCCGTAAAAAACGGGTGGCATTTGGAACAAATCTCCACCTGGATCTTGGGTTTAGTAGACCCGGCGGTAAATTTGTTGCCGCAGGCACAAGTTACCTCGGCTTCGTAATAAGTCGGATGTATATTAGCTTTCATAACCTCCCTATTTTACCAGAAAATTTATTATTTTTCCTCCGGCAGCAAGATGCAGTTAAATTCATCAGGATTGTCCTGTTGGAGCTTTTTAAAAAGCTGGTCCTCGCCCAACGTCAGGTGTATGATCTCTTTTTGAAAACTTATTCCGGCCAGATCCCATACATCCTCCCCTAAATGCTGGATGGCCATATCATGGGCTTTATTGCCGATAGAAACGATCCCTCTGCCGCATTTTTTCGCTTTTATCAGGTAATCCTGAAATTCTTCTAATGTTTTGACATGTATCCACTGCGCTTTATTATAAGATATCCCCACACTTTGCATTACTTTTACATACATCCCAATCACAAACGATTCAGATAATTCTTCACCCTGGGCTTGAGCGGCAGATAGTCTGCCCCATAGATCATATAAATGTTCGGGTACATCTCTACGGCTTACTATGTCTATGGCTACCGGGAAACAAATATTTGGTACCCTTTTCAGCGCCATACTTTCGGCGTTTTTCTCTGTCATATCGGGATTCTATCACACTACAAGTTATCTTGCTTCTTCCAATGTCACGGTCAGCTTCCGGGTTTCCCCTTCCCGGTACACTTCCACCTCCACTTTGTCCCCTACTTTGTGTTTGGCGATGATCGAGGCCAGGCTTTCCTCGCTCCCGTTGACCTTCTCCCCTCCCAGCCGGGTGATAATATCGCCTTCTTCTATACCGCCCTTTACTGCCGGCGAACCGGCTATTACTTCCTGCACGAAAGCTCCCTGTGGCACTTCATTCATCAGCGCTGTTCTCTGATCCAATATTCTGTATCGCACCCCCAGATAAGGCCGGTTAAACTGACCTGTCCGATTAAAGTTGTCTACAGCCTCTTTGACTACATTAATCGGAATGGCAAAGCCTATATTCTGCCCGGACGCAGAGACCGCTGTATTGACGCCTATCACCTGCCCAGAAGAATTCAATAGCGGACCCCCGGAATTCCCCGGGTTGATTGCCGCATCGGTTTGTATGACATTGTCCAGCCTTTCTACATCCCCTGCAAAGGGACTGCCGGCATTGATTCCTCTTCCCAAGCCCGAAACCACCCCGGTCGTTACCGTAGACCGAAACTCTCCCAGTGCGGTGCCGATGGCAATTACAAACTGGCCTACTTTCAGATTTTCCGAGTCCCCCAGCTCAACCGGCTTCAAATCGCCGGCATTTATTTTGAGAATCGCCAGGTCATTGGTCGGATCCCTGTAAATCCTTTGTACTTCGTATGTTTTTTCATCCGTGGTCACTACTCTGTATTCGGCACTGGTATCGTCTACCACGTGTTTGTTGGTGACGATCAGTCCGTCTTTACTCAGCACAAATCCCGTAGCAATATCTTGGTCTACTTCCTGTTCCTGGGTTTGACCCGGGCTTTGGCGGAAAAATCCGAAAGGATCTGAAAACGGATCAAACTGTATACCGGGCTGTCTGATTATCTGTGTTTTTTTTATCCCTATAGTCACGACGGACGGGCTGACTCTTTCCGCTACTTCGGTTACTACCGACTCCTCCCGCAATACCACTCTCTGCGTCCCCCCTTCATTTACAGTTGTCAGGAGTTCTCTCGGCCACCACTTGTCCAAAAGCTTCGAGCCAAAGATCCTGTCCCCGATTGCTCCTCCGGTTAACGCCCCGGCAAACAACAGGATCACGGCAATAAGCAGGAATATTCTTCTCATTATTATTCAAACTTTTATTATGCCAATTATTTCTTAAGTTTTCCTTAATAAACATTGACATCAATTAACAATAATCCTATAATATAAATATATTAAAACATGACACCACCCGAGCGCCACTCCTTAAGATTTGAAATTCTTCCCGGCGACTTTACTTGCCATAAGTGCGGTCTTCCATTTCGAAAACCCGATTGGGTTGAGAATAAAAAGGGCAAAACAATACCTGCCTGTTCTCATTGCGGCAGTACGAATGTCACACCCCCAAAAAAAGGAAGATGATTAGAGAATCAGCTCTATCGCCTTTTTCAGCTGCGGGTCGTCCGCATCGCTGACCGCCGCATCTCCCTCAGGTTCCCACTCTACTACCTCATCAGGGGTAATCCCTATCTTGTCAATCCATTCTCCGGAAGGCCTCAGCCATTTGGCTATAGTGATATGCACGCCTGATCCATCCGGGAAATCGTCCGGCTGCTGCACACTGCCTTTTCCGAAAGACTTAACACCTACCACTTTCGCCCGTTTGTGGTCCTGAAGCGCCCCTGCCAGAATTTCTGAAGCTGAAGCACTGCCTTCATTGACCAAAACAGCCAGCCTCTGTTTCAAAAGGCGCCCGTTGCGGTCCACTTTGGTATCTGTTTTCGTCCCGTCCCCGTATTGCTGGCCGACAACCGTTTTCCCCGGAGACAGAAACTCGCCAGCAATGTATACGGACATCTCCAGATAACCCCCGGGGTTGTTGCGTAGATCCAGTACAACACCGTCTATATCTTCTTTATCAGCTAGTTCCCCTACCACTGCATTCCACTCCTCGCGGGTCCTGTCTCCAAACCTGTTTAGCTTGATCCAGGCAATTTTCCCTCCCCCGCTATCCGGATATTCCACGGTCACGCTTTTGACCACGATTATTTCCCTGGTCAGTTCCACTTTAAACGGATCTTCCTGGCCTGCCCGGGCCAAAGTCAGTTCCACCGTAGTTCCGCCCTCCCCCCGGATCATCTTTACCGCTTCCGGCAGAGTCAACCCGTCGGTAGACCTGTCCAATCGTTTTTTTTCATCTTTAATATGCAGTATGAAATCTCCTGCTTTTACGCCCGCGCGGTGGGCAGGTGTGCCGTCCAGGGGAGCCACGATAGCCAACCGGTTATCTTTATAACCCAGCTGTATGCCCACCCCCTCAAACGCTCCTCCCAAATCTTCTTTAGATTCCTTGTTTTGCTGGGCCGGCAGATAAACCGTATAAGGGTCTCCCAGAGCGGAGACCATGCCGGATATTGCTCCGTCTACCATCTTTTTCCCATCCACTGCGGATTTGTCCACATACTCGGCCGACACTTTGTCCCATACCGTCCAGAATAAGGAAAAATCCACTTCTTCCGGACCGCTTCTGACCACGGAAGATTTATTTAAAACGACCGCCGGCCGCCAGTTTTTGAATTCAAATGTCAGCCCCACCCACCCTGAGGCAATTACTAGCGTTCCTACAATGAGAAGCTTTCTGGAATTCATAACCCCGCTACAAAAGGCAGCAATGCCAGATGCCTGGCTCTCTTTATCTCCTGGGCAATTATCCTCTGGTGTTTAGCACAGATTCCGGTCCTGTCCCGTGAAAGTATCCTCCCCCGCTCCGAAACAAACCGGGATAATGTTGCCACGTCTTTGAAGGAAGGGAGTGTTTTTTCCTTGCAAAACATACAGTTTTTAATAACTCTGATCCTGCGCTTTCTGATAGGTTTCCTTGGTGCCATATCTTATATCCCTCTCATTAAAACGGAATGTCTTCTGCTACTTCATCTGCCGTCACTCCGCCATCGGTTTTCTTGGATCTGGATTTAGGCTGTTTAACATCCGCTTGTCCGCCCACCCCAGTATCTTCACTTACCACCGCGGGTGCCGGACCGGGTGTTTCCGCCGGACTCATTTCTTCGTAAACCGACTCTTCACCCTGTCGCCGGGAATCCAGGACCAGCATGTCTTCAATTACCACTTCCGTCGCCTGCCTTTGTGTCCCGTCTTGTGCAGTCCACTGTCTTGTCTGCAGCCTGCCCTCCACATACACCCTCCGGCCTTTAAATAGCAGTTGAGAGCACAGTTCAGCCAATTTGTTCCAGGCTACGATCCGGTGAAACTCGGTTTCTTCCTTTTTATCTCCACCTTCCGTCACCCAAGTCCGGTTAGTGGCCAACCCCATAGTACAAACTGCAGTCCCCTGAGGTGTGTATCTCAATTCCGGATCCCTCGTCAGGTTTCCGATAAGCATTACTTTGTTCAAAGACCTGGTTGCCATCTTAGTTGCTCCTCACTAACAGGTGCCTCAGCACATTCTTATCCACCGATAATTTCTTGTCCAATTGTAGCACGCCGCTTTCCGGCAGTTCAAGCGTCCAGTTTGTGTATTCCGCTTCTGACTGACCGTTTATTTTGTAAGCCATTTGTTTCCTCCCCATTTCCGTCATTTTCCCCAATTTTCCCCCCACGGCTATGACAGTTTTTTCCATCTGTTCACCAAATTTTTCCCCGGAAACGGCTTTTTCCCCGGACTTTAATATTATAGTCAGATCGTATATGCGCATATTAACCCGCCAAGTATACCAAAATTATGCTCCTGTGGCCACACTTTAAAAACTAAACCCCGACCTTAAATTCGACGACGTCTCCCTCCCTCATCACATAATCCCGACCCTCCAGCCTCACTTTTCCCGCTTCCCGGGCTTTAGTCCACCCCCCGAAATCGGTAAAGTCCCGCCAGTTGATGACGTCGGCTTTGATAAAATGTTTTTCAAAATCAGTATGGATCACTCCCGCCGCTTGCGGGGCTTTGGTCCCTCTCTTGATCGTCCACGCTCTGGTTTCTTTCTCACCCGCAGTCAGAAAGGTCTGCAGTCCGAGTATCTCAAACGCCCGTTGTACCAGCCTTTCCAACCCGCTATTCTCAATTCCCAATTCTTGTAAATAAACCCGCGCGTCTTCATCGCTCAGTGCGGCCAGTTCTGACTCCGTCCTGGCGCTGATGACTATCACCTTTTCGTGATCCAATCCCACTTCAGCCGCGAATTTCGCCTCTATCTCCTTAGCAGATTTCAAATCGCTCTCGTCTGCATTTAATACCACTATCGTCGGTTTTTTAGACAACTGAGGTAATTCTTCCACTACTTCCTTTTTCTTCTGTGCCCTTTTTTCCTCTGTCTCTAAATCCGCCAATTCCAGTTCTGTCTTGATAATCTCAAAATCCGATTTGGGGTCCACCGATCCTTCCCGGACAATGTTTTCATCGGCAAACTTGCGCACCACATGGCAAATAGCATCCACTTCGCGAATATGTGCCAAAAATTTATTTCCCAGGCCTTCCCCCTTGCTGGCTCCGGCTACCAACCCGGCAATATCGACGAATTTTACCGTAGCCGGGACTATCTTTTCCGTCATTACCACGTCCGCCAGTATGGCCAGACGCGGATCAGGCACGGGCACTACTCCCACATTCGGCTCAATTGTGGCAAACGGATAATTTGCAGCCAGTGCCGCTTGTTTCTTATGCAGAGCATTAAAAAGCGTGCTTTTTCCAACGTTTGGTAAACCTACAATCCCTACAGATAGATTCATAACGGATATTTTACTCTCAGAGTATGCTAATACAAAATCTGCGGCTCAAGAAGAATCACCAACCCAGTGCCAATATATTTTTTATATTAAGCAATGAATTGAAATCTTTCATCTTTGTTTCAATATCTATACCACCACCCCAAATATCACCCTATTCCGAACCTTGTTTCAACAAAATTTCTTCCGATTCAAAATACCTGTCATTCGTTATTTCACATCGATCATGGTTTTGATGTATGTATCAAACCGTTCCCGCAGTTGTTCGATTTCCGTTTTAGTAAAAGGTTTTGATGCGGTAAATACAATTTGAGGGTGAACGGGATAAATCTATTTCCCCAATTTTAACACCAATTGCCGATTAAACCGAAATAAATATTTTATATTCCCAGTCATTCTAAAATATTGACATTTTGTAATTATATAATTAACATCTGATGAAATATGGGAAGAAATGAACAGGATACACTCAGGGTGTTGTCGGAAGGTGGATATGAAAAAAGCAAAGCACTTCTTTATGCAGTAGGTCTGATTGGTCGTCCAAATGATATTTTAACACCCAATATTATTGTTCCATCTCCAGAGTTGATACCGTATATTACGGCAATCGGAAAAGCCATTGCAGTTGTTAGCGATAAAATAAAATCAAACATAAAATTAGAAAGTCCATTTCAAATAATGGATGAAAAAGTAATAAATTTTTTTGGAAGCTTTCCATATCGCGACGCAATTAGACCCCTAATTGATGTTTTTACTATTGAATACAAGTCCGAAAGGACTTTACAAGAAGTACAAATGGGAGAACCATATGATTTGGTTAAAACTATAGGGCACGTTAGAGGGTGGGATGAGGAGTATGTTCGATCCGTTACATTACAAAAATATGCAGTTATACGAGAATTATATTACCCTATTGCTGAGGGTGCTTATAAATCACTTAAAGACATTGGCAACATATACAATAGTATATATTTAGATAATTCTTCTCTTAAGCTTGAGGAAGTATTAAGAACAAAATATCAACCTCGCAGACAACAATCTGTAATTGAGGAAATAAGAATTCTGAGCTGGGAAACTATAGGAGACCCACCAAACTACGAGGATCATGAGCGATGGCAAAACGTTTATGATTAATTTACCTACCGGTGTAAAACCAAAGTTTATTAAATTTATTTTCAACTATGTCTGAAAAAATCGGCCACCATCCTGAGGAAGAAATCCAGTTAACAGGCTTAACTAAAATTCATTGGGAAGCAATACCTTGGAAGAAGACATTGGCTACCAATCACCGATTTACTAGTGGTTGATACATTCGTGATACCCAGAAGGTTTTGGGGTTCCAAAAAAGTCCAGAAGGTTAACCCCAATATGCTTGAAATCGTTTTATTTGCGAAAAGGGAGGCAAAACTCTCATATACACTTAAAGATTATATTGGTTCCCTCTTTTCAGTACCTAACGTTGTGTGGACTCTTGATGAGAGTAATGATCGTTGGGTTGGAGAAAAAGTAACATATATTGATCCTACAGAAGGATACGAAGTTGTCGAACAGAATTATGAAAACGGCCAGTACTTTCCAGCTTCGTGGACTGAAACTGTCAGGGTGAAACATGATGGTTATTCCTTTACTGATCTCGTTTATGAAGATAAATTGTTTTATAAACAATGGCTTCTTGAAGAAAACGAACTCCCCCTAATGATAGGACAAACGACTCAGTTAATCATACCAGATTTGAACAATCGCAGCAACTCCAGATCTTGCACACCTCCATCGACTATCGACCTTCGGTATCCTTGAAAAGGAAATCTCCAAGTAGAAGAACCAACTATGAAATTTAAAAATACTGGTTTTTTAGTTGTTTGTGCCAATCTCTAGATCCATATATAAGGTATTAAAACTCAAAAATTGTTGCCCCGCTCTTACGATCCTACATTCAATAATTAATTATTTTTTCTCCAACTCGACATCCAGAAAACTTATCGCTTTATTTACTATTTGCTTAACTTTTTCTCTGCCGGAAAAGCCAAGCCTTTTGGCAATATGTGTAGAAGTTTCCCTTTCTCCTCCAAGCATTTTCAATCCATAGTAGTCAGAAAGTATTTCATACCAATCAGGGTGTGCAGATTCTAAACGCTGATATGCTTTTGGATTTGATCTCCAATGATTGGCCAGGGTTTCCCACATTTCCCATGCTTGAATCGGCAGGTTTTCCGGAGGCAAAAAACTCCCCACCCGGTGTGATTCTCTAAGTTCCAACCTGAATTTCATATCTTCCGTAGCCCTTATCAGCCGTTTCAGCCCCCCTTCAAGATGCATGGCCCCGGATTTTACTGACTTTTCCATCGATAGATAACCGCCCCAATGAAGCAGGATTCTGATTTTCCGGCTGACAAAACTTGTGGGTAATCCTGTTTCCCCGGCAATTTCTGCTATCGTTTTATTGCCATTGGACTCAAAATACGCTTCAGCCAGCAATGCTTCTGGTATCTCCAACTCTATCATTTGTCTAAACTCCCTCCTGCGTTCTTTTGTTATTTTTTGGAAAATCCTGTTTTTTTCCTCAAATCCGCCCGGTCCGACACTTTCGTCATAATATGCCATATCAAATTGTCTGGCGGCTATCACGCTGACACCGGCATTTTCCAATATTCCTCTGTTATATCTCATCAACCTATCGAAACTCGGCGGGTACTGGACTCTTTCCAGATTAGGGCATATTTCCAGCAGGCGTTTTAAGATTTTCGCGTTGAAAACTTCCTGCCGGGACAGGTGCACCGTCCTTGTATCGCTCCCGCAAAGCTGTAAATCTTTGGCCTCCCTTAACGGGACAAATCCTTTGGAAGGTTGCAAATCCCGCGCCGTTTTGCGGGAAGGAAAACGCCGGAATTCCCGGTCTGCGACTTTTAGAAACCTAGCCGCATCTTTGAAAGGCAGAGGTGCATCTTTAATAATCTGTTGGGTTTGAAACAGATCCGCCTTTCGTCTCATGAACGCCAGAGGCGACATATTTCCCAGCTGTTTCTGCTCTTTTTCCAGATACCTCGCTTCTCCGGTGTTGGCATAAAACCGTGCCAGCCAGACACCGAATTCCTGTTTGCCAACCTCCCTTTTGGCCAGTTTCTGGACTTCCTCCCACACTAAATTCAAGACTATAAGTTTCCGGACAGGACCAAAATAATCTATATGGTATTTTCCGGCACTCCCTGTAATTCCTCCCGTAGGTATCAATCCTCCAAAATCAGAAAATGTCACATTCGCCGGCACCTCAAAGCTTGCCTCTCCGCCGCTCCAGCCGCTGCAGTCTATATCTACTTCTTTATTCACATCCACAGCCTGCTGTTGCGCCGCATCGTCTCCTGCCGTAAGCGCTGCCACTGAAAATTTGAAACCTTGATTTTGTCCGTCCATCCACATATACGCGTTTTGGGTATCGGAAATCATATGCGACCGGGTGGACGTACCTTCCGATTGCATAGTAAAATCACCTCGAAACTTTCCTCCGCTCAAATAAATGCTGCCCGTGCTTCCCGTTTCCGTATCTGCAAATTCACATTTTTGGTCCCCCGCCAATCCCATTATTTCTTTTAAGGTTTTCTTTTGGGACTGCGGCTGCACAGCAGATTCGGACTGGCTTTCCCCGGTAGTTGCCGCCGGAGCTTGTGTACTTCGTCTGCTGATTAAAAACCCTGTCCCGCCCAAAACTAATACTATGATCACTGCCGCCGCTATCATTATGCCTTTATTCATTCCCGCTAATATACCACAACTATACAGTTATCGCTACAATTCCTCTTCTCGATCATAATCGGGAATTATAATAGATAAGTAATGGTTCCCGCTTTGGTCCTAATTTTTTCCCTCGCATTTTACATCCGCCTGCACCCCGGCCGCCAGACTCCGGCTGTTTACCTGGCGTTTCTCTCTCTTGCTTTCACCCCCCTTCTGCATTTCCGGCCGGATTACCATACTGTCATCCTGTTTCTTATCCTGTTTTCCTTTTTTCTCTGGCTGTGGTCTCTTATCCCCCGGGGTAAATGGGTAGTTATCATCCTGGCATTAGTTTCGGTCTTCTGGGGGAGCTTACTGGCCGGAAAAATTGTCAGCTGGCCGGCGGCAGTCGACCGCACCCGGTTGGTATTTGACATTCCCACCTACAAAGATGCTGTCAGATTGCATCAACGTGATGCCCGTTATGTTCCCTTCCCCGTCAGGCGGCTGTTATTCAACCCATCTGTATATACTTACATCCTGGGAAATAATTTTTTCCGTTTCCTGACACTGGAAAATCTTATGGGTTCCCTGCTTCTGGCCAACCTCTATCCTTTGGGCCTTGGGTTGGCTGCCTTTTTCCGCCGCCCGGAAGACTTTCCCCGTCCA
>Ga0075752_116_pt1 | contig 14783 bp, 20 predicted proteins | sample RifGroB1_FD_67819 | JGI IMG/M metagenome (GOLD analysis project Ga0075752, IMG submission 67819) | Microgenomates (Amesbacteria) bacterium GW2011_GWB1_48_13
GTTATAATATGCTATCACGATGAGAGGACTACCAAAGGGTTTTATCCCGCGGGAATGCCTCTCTTTTTTTGTATTTTACCCTTAAATAACTCGATGCTTACGATAAAACCGGCAAAACGTCTCAAAAGTGAAGAATAATGAATATTGGGAACAATCAGCTTAGCCAGCTTCTTCTGCTTCTCGAGATACTCGATTAGGCAATGAAAATCCCCGTCGCCGGACACGATAATCGCCTTATCATAGTTTGGATACTCAATCAAGGCGTGCAGCACTAGTTCAGCATCTACATTTCCTTTGGTTACCCGTTTCCCCTGCTTATTAATTTCTAAAGTTGGTTTAAAAACGCATATGTATCCGGATTTTTGCAGAAATGTATACAATGTCTGGTTTTCAGATACAAAGCCGATGAACAAAAACGCCTTTTCTACGTGATATTTGTCTCTAAGAAATTTTCTGAAACGACCAAAGTCCAGCATCCACCCTTGACTTTTTACGCCCAAATTCAGGTTTTGGCTATCAATGAAAGCATACACACTATCTTTTATATTCATCATTTTCATTATATTTCATCTCCCCTCCAAATCATCATCAACAATTCGAATGTACGGGGTAACCGGATAAACATCAGCCGCTATGTTGTAAAAGGCGGCGATTTCCGGAGCCGTAGCGTCAGCAATGGCCACAACCTTCCTCCTGTAGTATGCTCCCACTGATTATCAATAAATCAGCCTGCTTTCCAGGCCAGGCAATTGCTTTAGTTTTTTCACCAGTCCGCTGACAGTATCTCCCAAAGTTCTGCTGTCGTCCAATACCCATGTAAAACCACTTTCTGCGGGTTTCAATTCTCCTTTGGGCCAGGAGGTTTTCTGTGACAAATATACTTCCCGCTTCAATCCTTTTCTTACATCCCAAGTACTTAGGTCGTCAACAACGGCCATAGCTACCTGTAGATTTAGGGAACTTTTTCTCTGGGCCAATCTGTTTCCGGTTTTCATCCTGTTTATTATTTCTCATCAGTATTTGCCAGGGATTTTGGTTCCATGCAATAGTCTTCATCCAGGATATCAGGTCTGTTCCATTATTTATTCCTCTGGCAGTGCATGCATAAAGATCTCCCCATCGTGAAGCGGTATCCGAAAGTAAGTCATTAAGAGATTCAATTGATTTATTAAGGCCAGCATTTGAAGTACCCCATTTAAGTAAAGCTACCCCTGTTAAACCATCCACCAGTTGTTCTGCATCCTCTAAAGCTTTTCCGGCAAAATACTCGGGCTTTTCTTCCAAAACTGCACCTCTGATCTGCCTCAGTCTGTGCAAAGTATCTTCCGCAAGCGTATACAAATCTTCGACAGCCATTCATCCGGATTTTATCGAAAATTAGAAGGTTTAGTCAAACTATAGGATTTCTTCTCAACCAGATGCCTACTACGCCCATCAATCCAATTCCTGTCACTGCCGCTCCGGCTGTGACTTCATCCGGCCAGTAGCGCATTTGTAAAATATGTACTCCTTCCGGTACTTCCACCCCCTGGAAACCAATGTCTGTTTGTTTAACTTCAACCTGTTGTCCGTCAACTTTCGCTTTCCAGCCCGTATCGTACCCGTTAGCGACTACCAGAAAGCTCCCCCCCGCTCCACCGGATACTCGAGCATCAACCCGGCCCCCCCGCTCTTCCCAGTTGTTTATTACCCCGTCGCTCCAATCCCGGTTAACCGGTCCTGTAATTACCGCTTCCGTCCGCGGATCAAAGTCTTTAACTTCCAATATTGCTGCCGCCTCATTATCATTTATTACTCCCTTGGTCCTGACGACAAAAAACCCTTTGTGTGTACTTCCCGGATTTTCCAAAATCAATGTTCTTCCCTCCCGATTGACTTCTTTCCACCCCGCCTGCATCAGTTCTTTTGCCTGAGGAGAATGATCCAAATCCGGTTCTTTAACTGTTAGATAGTACTTTATCCCCAGTGCATCCCAGTATTTCAGGTTCACGCTTCCCAGTTCCGAATATCTCCCCGCAGCGCTTAATACCGGCTGGTTTTCCGCCAGGTGAAAGAATCGGTTGTATGACAACAGCCGCATCGGATCATATCCTTCCACCCCGGACAGGCCGTAATATGCCCAGGTATTAGGGGGCATCACCGGTCCATATTGCCGTGCAATTCTCCCCTTTCCTGCATTGTCTATTAAGTAATTTATGGTGCCTGTCACCGGAAACACCAATCGCGCCGGCACGAACGGATTGTATTTCCTGAAATATCTCCCCAGATCCGGCGCCAGTAGTAGAAGCACAACCAGACCCCACGCTACCCTTTTTTTCCCGGCAAAAAACACCAGCAGTATCCAGGTTCCCAATATGGCTATCGGAATCACACTGTTTCTCACTGCGGTAATCCTCCATGCTTCCTCCACGCCGCTCGAGGCAGCAATCGTGACAAAAATCAATATTACGGCGGCTATTCCCGTCTTTTTCCGGAAATCGCGATCTTCCAAATTCTCTATTCCGTAGGCCGCCAGTCCACCCGCTGCCAGTGCCATCACAAAAAACAGCCTTGTTGCGATCGAATATGTCAATAGTGGCAGGCCTGTCTGGTACAAAGCCCGGGATACAGGGTTGTTGTAGGCCAAAAGTACAATACCGGACCATAACATCAGGAAAAAATTCACTCCTTTTTTCTTTTTTGAAAACAGAAGCGCCAGGATTAAAGGTATGGACAACGTTCCCCAAAAACTTGAATACTCATGGTACCCAACTCGTGAATAATCATTGCCGGTCACGTGATTTCCGAAAAAATCCGCCGCCCACCACCGGATAATCTGCCCCCACGGGGACAGACCCCAGTCAAACTTTTCGATATATCTGTCCTGCCCGCGAATCGATTGGCTGTACAAGCCCCATGTCGGCACTAGTTGGATTCCCGCCAAGGCTGCTCCGAGCACACAGGCCAAAACTACTCCCGTCATCTTTGCCTTTCTCCATAGTGCATAAATCAATACCAAAGGCACGACATAGGTGAATATCTGTACCTGTCCCGCCAACCCTATGGCACCTAACCCTGCGGCTGCACCGGCCATAAACTTTCTCTTTCCTTTCAATACATATTCATCAATGCACCACATCACCCAGGGTAGCCCGGCTGCTGCCCATACTCCCGTCCCGAACTCCACCCAGGTAGTCATCAGCCCCCCGAAAGCGAAAACCAGGGAGCCGGCAGCTTTTGCCCACTGGCTCTTTACGTGGTTTCCCAAAAACAAATACATTGCAATTGCAGCAGCAGCCGTGGAACAAAAAATATACAAACTCCAACCTTTGTTTCCCAAAAACATCAGGATGTTTGCCGGAAAAAGTGCAGCCGAATGGAATGTGGCCAAAAGCGGTGTTCCTGAAAAAGTGTAAGGGTTCCACAAGGGCATCTGACCACGCATCAGGTAATCGATCGCTATTTTTTTCCAGACAAAAAACTGTCCGAATGCGTCAGATAAAAGGGAATTCTTTACCGGCACACCCACCTGGTATCCCCACTTGAAATCCAGCCAGGGAAAATACATGCCGGTAAGCCCGTCCGCCGGCAGAGGGACAAATCCTTTAAACCATATTTCCCAATACACCGCCGCGATTATTCCCAAAAGCAGTCCCGGCATTAAAATTTTTTTAGCCCTCTTCATCCGTCTTCCAAGTATATCGTTTTTCAGCTTGTTCTACTCCAAAATTTTATTCCCATCCCCCCAGCTCCTCCCGCAATTCTTTCAACTGATCCTCATAGGTTAGCAGGTTTTTTAAAAAATAAAGAGTAGGCATCCCCAATAAGGGTATGGAGATTAACATCACCAGAGTGGAATCATGGGAAGAGGCATATATCCCCGCCCAGATAAAACTTATGACAAACGTACCCGCCCATCTGAAATTTTTGCTTGCCTTCTTTTCTGCAGCCATAATTTCCTGCTTGGTCCTCTCTATCCCCATGCGCCGATTTTACACCGTGATTTACTTTCTCCCCATCACTTCATCAATCACATCATTAAGGTACTTGGTTTTAGCCTTTCCCAAATCATAATCTGCTCCTTTCACTTTATGTCCGGCCAAGCCAATTATTTTTACTCTGGGTGCTACCCTTCGTGTTTCTTCGATGAACTGTTCCACGTTTAGTTCCTCGCCATACATGTCGACATCCACCGTCACCACATCCACTTTCATTCGTTTAAACCGGGCTATAGCCAGCATGGCCGCACCCGCGGACATAGCAGCCCCAACTAATTCATTACTTTTTAACTGCAGTACCATTTGTATCAGGTCCAGTAACAGTTGATCGTCTTCTACAGCAAAAACTCTCACTGGTTTCTTTTCTTTCATATGCGCATTTTACCGCAGTCTCAATCGGCAACCCTAATGCCATTATTAAATATATCGCTTCTGATTTCACCGGCCCTGACATAGCCTTCCTCACGCTTTGAATCCACAAAACCCACATCCAGATCCAGGTAATAAGGACCATTCCCAAAACTTTTTTTTAATCTTCGCATTATTTCGTAAATCCTCTTCAATTCTTCTCGAGAAATGCCCGGGGGATAGATAGCCAGGATATCAATATCCGATTCAGGATTAGCCATGTTTTTCGCCACAGATCCAATTACGAGTATTTCCTTTGGGGTTAAATTAGTCGTCTCCAGTTCTGATTGCAGTTTACGTATTGCTTGGGCCGCCAAAAACCTCCGCTTTTCCGATTCAACCGTCCCAATGACTGGATCCCTGTAATCACCCCTCTGGTAACCGTCATGATCGTACTCTACCAAACCTCTGCTATTGGCTTCCTCTATTCTATCTGCCATATTGATATTATACTATAAGTTTATGGTCTGGTCTCATTACCCTCTTTCCGGTTGAAAATCAGCCTCAATTTTGGTAAACTAAAAACGTTCTTTCATATAAGACACATGCGGGGTAGTGTAAAGCCGCACGGAAGGCTCATAATCTTCCAGACCGGGTGCGATTCCCGGCCCCGCAACAAGCGAACGAAGTGAGCGCAGTGGTGAACAAGCATTGCGAGTCGAATCCACAACGACGAAGTGAACACAGGTACGAAGTTCTGAGTTTATCGAAGGAATCTTGCCCTTTTTCATATTAAGCCATAATTATAAACCCGCCTTCAAGCGGGTTTTTTGATAATATAATGTTATCGTATCTGTGTCCTCCCCAAAAATTTCCCTGAAAAATCCCCTACTGCTCCTGGCCGTATGGCTTTTTTTTACTCAATCTTTCCAATGGATCACCTTCAACAGAATTCGCCTGACGGAAGCCGATAAAAAGGACTGCGATACCCGGATCAGTTGTTTGCGGTTTAATCCCCACCCCCTGGACTTTCTTCAGATGCACGCCCGCCAGGATTCTGAATGGTATTTTAATATTGCTTACCAGGGTTACAGCTTCTCCCCGGATCAGCAGTCAAACACCAATTTTTTCCCTCTTTATCCTGTGCTTATGAAGCTGGTCTATCCTCTGCTTGTCCCCTTTACTCCGGGTTTGACATTGTATTTTCGCTTTCTTCTCTCTGGTGTGCTTATTTCCCTGGTTTCGTTGTCCCTGGCTATTCCCCTTCTCTACCGCCTGCTCGCCCGTGAATCAGATCCGGACACGGCTTTATTGTCCGTCTTCCTCCTTCTGGCTTTCCCTGTCTCTTATTTCCTCACCGCCGTCTACTCCGAATCTTTATTCCTCCTGCTGATTGTCCTCTTCTTCTATTGTCTTCGGAATCAAAAGTTTTTTCTGGCAGGAATAGCCGGTTTATTTGCCGCGCTCACCCGATCCGTCGGACTGTTTCTGATTATCCCCCTTGGTATGGAGCTTTTCCGGTATTTGCGCTCCTCACAACGTAAAAGTATCTTATTGTATTTACCTCTGCTACTGATACCACTTGGCTCAGGCATCTTCAGTACTTACCTCTATGCCCGTTTTCACCGGCCGCTGGCATTTATCGAAGCGGCAGATAATTGGGGCCGCCGTCCGGGCATGATTACTTCCCTGTCAACTCAGTTCCGCCAGGCTCTGAACTTCTCATCCTCATCCGCTGCTAATTATTATCTGGAAATTTTTTATCTGCTTTTCGGTCTGGCCTCCGTCTTCCTGCTCCTCAAATCCCGCCGTCCGGAATGGACAGTTTGGTCAGTCATTTCTGTGATTTTCCCATTGACTACGGGTGTCCTTGTCAGCCAACCCCGATACACTTTGGTCCTCTTTCCCATTTTTTTTGCCTGGGCTGGTTTTCTGAAATCACGTCCCTTGCCGCAATATCTTTACCTTCTGGTCTCTCTGGCGCTTCTGGGTATGCATACTGTACTATTCGTCAATGGTCACTGGAGCTTCTAAAATTTTCTTTTTCGGGTTAAAATTAGCTTCACTTAAGGCTACGTAGCTCAGTTGGTTAGAGCAGCGTCTTCATAAGGCGACGGTCGCTGGTTCAAATCCAGCCGTAGCCACCAATGAAATTGGTCGAATTCACACTGACTCTTGCCGGCGGCAAATCTCTCACGTTTTCCACCCATACCCATGGACTGATTATCAAAGGAAAAGAATACCTGGCCGGAAACGACGGCATCTTGATATACACCAAAACCCGCCGGCTGAAAGCAGATTCAGTCGTTTGTCAATTGTCCACAAATACTTCCACACTTATCCCTGCCCTACACACCCTTGGCCTCAAATACCATCCGTACTTTGACCGACCTGAAGTGGTTGCTTCCCAAAACAATATTGCTTTTTATTGGTCCTCTTCCCGCCTTGCCGCCTTTTACAACCGCTACTCCACAAGCCACCTGGACTATCCAAAACGCAGGTCTGTAATTAAAAAGGCCGTCGCATTTCTTTTAGAAACAGCCAAATCTAAAGCCTCCTTTTTACCCCGCGAAATGCTGGCAGCAACCCGGGAACCCATACACCTCCTGGGTTTCTATCAGGGATTTCCGATTTTCGATAATCAAACCGGTTTTGCCAAAATGCTTTCCCGGCTGGGAATTCATGTGGATAAAAACGAAGTTATGATATCTACACCTCTGGACCAACATTCCCGGGAAGTCCGCCGCCTGGCCCGCCAACTGGAAACCCTGCTGGGAATAAAAGCTTCCTATAAAAAAAACCGCGTCGTCTTCCCCGCTTCCCCTTCCCTTTTAAGGGAGTTGGACCTCTAAAGCTTAATATACAAGTCCCACCACTTCTTCCAATTAGGCTCCTGTTTTTCATAAGACCCACTGGGTATTGAATATTGAACATTGGACATTTCTTGCTGCTCAATTATGAGTATTTCTTCCCCCGGTCTCCCCCACCCAAACCTTTCCTTGACTTCCTTTTCCACAAACTCCGGACTCCGGACATAATCCAGCCTGGTTTTCAACTCCTCGTTTTCCGCCTTTGCCAGGGCCAATTCAGAGCTGGCTTGTTTCACCCGGTCCCCGGCCTTCCACAGGCGGACTACACTTGTCCCCATTCGCCATGCCGTGTACAGTCCGATAGCTATAATTAACCAGCCTTTCCACTCTCCTTTTTGCATCAATTTAGTATACAGTCTCAATCCAGCCTCTTGCACTTAGGGTATTTACATTGTACAATCCCTATAGTAAAATCTAGCCTGTAGTAATCGAAAAGAAATACGACTAACTAAATGAGCGATCTACCCGAACCTGTAAGTTTCCACACTGCCCTGGAAAAATTTCTTGACCATCTCCGGTCCCAAAAGCGTTCCACCGCCACCACTATTGCCTATGGCAGCGACCTGGAACAGCTTAAAAAACACTTGGATGAGCGTCGGATTACACAAGCTACCACCGTCCGTACCGAGCATCTGGAAACTTATGTGGAGTACCTAGCTACGCAAAATTACACTCCCAAGAGTATCAGCCGCAAAATCAATTCCCTGAAGACTTTTTTTAAGTTCCTTCATCGGGAAAAAATAGTGCCGGAAAACCCCGCCCATCCCCTCACCCACCCCAAATATGAGACTAAACCGCCGCATATCCTGACACCCGCCGAGGTCCAGTCCCTTCGCGACGCTGCCCGGCTGGATATCCGGATTTCCGCCATCGTAGAGCTCCTCCTCCAGACAGGTATGAGAATCTCCGAATTGGCAAATCTGAGGGTTGAAGATATCCGCAAAAACGAAATCCATATCGGCGTCCTGGAAAACAATCCCGCCCGTACTATCCCCGTATCCCGTTCCGCTTCTGTCGCCGTCCAAAATTACTTGGCGGTTCGGCCCAAAGTCACCGACCCGCACTTGTTTGTAACCAAAACTGGCCGTCCTTTGCTGGTACGCAATATCCGTACCTCCATTGACCGCTATTTCAAAAAAGCCGGCGTCAAGGACGCCAAGGTCAACGACCTCCGCCACACCTTTATTGCCCACCAGCTTCGCCAGGGCGTGGATCCGGAATTGATCCATAAGCACGTCGGCCACCGCCGCCTCACCTCTACCCAGAAGTATCTGGAATACATTACCGTAGACGTAGTGGAAACCCACACCCGCCTCTCCGAACTCTAAGCTTACAGCTTATCTTCTCCGCTACCCCAGCCCTCGTTCATGTCTACCCCATTCCTATCTACTGGTCTCCCTATAATTCTGAATTTCCATGCGTCGGCCACCACACACCCCAGGGCTAACGGCACCCCAATTACAAAAAGTCCCGTAACCCCCGAAGCAAAGATTGAAAATGTTTCTAATTTCTCTTGAGTAAGCAGCTGCTTCACAGCCTCACCGCCCGCTCCTAGAACTGCCCCCAACCCTATTGCTGCCAGTCCCAACCACTCCCAATGAGCTCCCGCAACCACCCTATCTATCTTCCCTCTGTTCTCCATGACATTATAATAGCAAAATTTAGCAATCGTTCCCGCCGAAGCTTCAGCGTATGTGGGCCCGGAAGGAATCGAACCTTCGTCACGATTTTATAAGAATCGGGTCACTACCATTGAACGACGGGCCCAAGATCCTTAAAGACCTTGATTGTCGCCAAGATTTCTTCCTTAATTTTAACATTCGACGTCTGAATTCTACATGTTCCATGACCAAAACTTATACGCCGTTTAGCTGTATCCAACCTTTTTGTATACCGTATCCAGCACCTGCTCGTAGTTTTCAAAACCCATTTCTCTTGCCATCGCGTCTCTGTCTGCCACCCGCCCATTATAAAATTCCACCCTGTCATAAACGTACCTGGCTCGCCCATATTCCGTTATCCGGTACTCTCCGGAGTCGGTGATCCGGATTATTCCCTGGGTCATCAGCTTCTTCGCAATTGACGCCAATTCCATTTGAGATCCGGACTTTTCTCCCATTTTTCCCGATTATACACTCTGTCTGATTATAGATTACAGTTTCGATCTTTCCGCAATATCTGCTTCCACCACCCGCACGTCGCGGCCGTATTTGAGGCGGGACAATTGTTTTATAGCTTCCGCCAGCTTCGGATTGTGCATTCTTCTTTCTGCTTCAATGTCCTTTGTCACATCCATCGTAAACGGCGGCACCGGCTCATTTCTTACGATCGTTTTGATAAACACGTTAAACCTTTCGATATTTAAAAGATCCGCTTCATTGAAAGTCGGTGAATATTCATGCTGCAGATAATTGGCGTCTCCCACACCTACCCGGAAAGAGATCAGGGTTCCCACATTGCCGAATACTGCGTTTTTCACCTCGTCCTCCATCTGGGAGGTAAACTGGTTGGCCACAGTCAGGTTCATTTTGTATTTCCTGGCCTCGGACAAAATAGTCGCAAAATCCGGTGTGGCGAAATTTTGGAATTCGTCTACGTACAGGTAAAAAGGCCGTCTGGTAGCTTCCGGAACGTCTGCCCGGCTCATGGCTGCCGCTAAAAGACGAGGTACTAATACCAGCCCCAAAAAGTTGGAATTTTCTTCTCCCAGTTTGCCTTTGGACAGATTCACAATCAGAATTTTCCCGTCATCCATCACTTTCCGGAAATCAAATGCGCTTTGGCTTTGGCCAATGATATTTCTTATGGTTTTGTTGGTCACAAACCGTCCGAATTTGGACACGATATAGTCTAAGACCTCGGACTTGTGAAAATCCGAAGTCTGGGCAATCTGGTCCGTCCAGTATCTGCGCACCAATGGATCCTTAACGCGGGGCAGCATTTCCTGCACAAATTCCGGCCTTTGCAGTGCTTGTACCACCTCAATAAAAGTTCCCCCGGGTATGGCATCCATTACGGTCAGCATGGCATTCCTGATAGCATGCTCAAAACGGGGACCGATAATACCTGTCTTGTGCGGATCGTACAACTTGTACATCATCCCGATCACGGCGTTTGTCGCCATATGCCTCTCCTGTTCGTTTCGGGTCTCTAAAAGGTTAAGCCCCATCGGCCAGTCTTCATCCGATGGTTCAAAAAATATCACGTCCTCCGCCCGTTCAGGGGGAATGTATCCCAACAAGTCTTCCGCTAGGTCGTGCGGGTCGATGACCGCCACTCCCCTACCGGCCTTGATATCCTGTAAAATCATTGTCTTTAAAAATTCCGTTTTACCCGTTCCCGTTCTCCCCACGATATACATGTGTCTCTCCCGGTCAGACTCGGAAATATATACCGGTCTGGTAGTTCCTCTGAAAATTGACTTGCCCAGGTAAAGCCCTTCGTTAGGGATCTGCTGGGGAGCCGGAGCCCTTTTGGCATTCAGCCAGTGGATATGCGGCGTCTCTATGGTCTTGTTGGGAAAGTGATAAATCGTCGCCAGTTCTTCCGAATTCAGGATGGTCCAGTTTCCCCACCAGATTGCCGGCTGGTAACGGTATATAAAATCCAGCATAAAATGCCCCTTCAGCCGGATTTTTTTGCCTTTAAAACCATTTAGGTCCCCATTGTACTGTTCAAACGCCGCCCTTATATTTGCCATGTGGGCTTTGGCAGATCCGCTGTTCTCACTGCAGACTACCACCCGGATGGAGGTATAAAACCCCGGCTTCCCTACTTTGTTTTCCACCGCTTCCATCACCTTCGAATCCACCTTGTAGGAAGCTTTTTCGGGATTTGCTTCGGTCTTTTTTGTCTTGGATATCCACGATCTGCCCTTTCCTTTCCATTTGTTATCAGCCGGATGGATCAATATCTGGATGTGGGCTCCCTCCCCTTCCCCCATCTTGGCCACGGCAGAAGTTAATCCTGCCATCGGATCCGTTGCCAGGTTTTTGTACACGTTTATCGGGTTGTAGGCTGCGTTTCTCAGAATCATCCAGGCAAATTCCACTCTCCCTGTATCTGTAAAAATGTTCGGCTCATCCACCACTTTTATTTCCGCCCCCGGATATCCGCCGTGAATTTGTTTTTCCACCAGATCCCGCATTTTCTCCGGCATCACGATATAAAACCTCACGTCCTCTTTTCTGGCTACAATCTCAAAACTGATATGCGGCTGGACCACCAGAAACGTCAGCCAACCGAAAAGTCCTCTTTTGCCTTTCTTTATAGAAGACAGGCTGCCGAATATTTGCTCCATTGCATCTGTTTTTATTTCGTTGTCCCGCGGTACGGCCACCTGGATGCATGTCATCTCCAGACTTTTTTCTTCCCGGTCTTTATGCCTCATCCACACAATCAGCATATAAACGCCTACAATCACAAGCATCACAAAGATGCCCAAAGCCCCGAGAGCCAACGCAATTTGCAATAAAAGCAAAGACAGGTTTACTTCCGCCATAAGTAAATCATACCATCTCCTTATCTATCCCTAATCCTTATATTTTGCCCTTCCCCCCAGCATCTTAATTTGTCTCACGCACCATACCGCCAGCCAGCGGATTGCTTCCCACACCTGATGGTGCAGGCCTTGTTGTACCTGGTCGTCTGTCAGGGGCAGTATTACTGTCGGTTTTTGTGGATTGGCAGTTCCCATAAGTACCGTCTGGGTATAATCATCCGTCACTCCCGTCCCGATATCCGTATCCGTCTCTACTTTTTCAATGTAGCCTTTAAGTTCCGGTTTCTTCTCCAGTTCGGGACTCGTCGGAATCTCCTCAACTTCAATCACTTTACGTTCTGCTCTATCGCTTTTTGGCTCTGTCTCTTTATCACTGCCGTTCCTGGATATCGCTTCCAGCTGTTCTTTAAATTTCCCTCCCGCATTGTACATTGCCTGCCAGTCTTCCTGCTTTTCCTCGAATTCCTCAATTTCCTGTGCCAGTCCCGGTACCGGATCTTTGGTCATTGCCGCCAACTCTTCCCCCGCTTTCTTTTTGGCCTCCGTATCTGCTCCCTCTCCTATTATGGGAAAGGGCTGGGGTGAGGTAATAGGCGTCGTTGGATTTCCTGTCCCCGCAGCCGCAGGCCCGGGGGAAGTGTTTGGGATTTGGATATCATCCGCCATGCTTCCATCATACCAAATGCTGTCCCGTTAATTATTTTTTTGTATCAATTGCTTCTTCATTCTTTTTTGATCTCCGCCGGCTGTTCATCCCGAGTATGATGGTTGGGATCAATATTAATACCAAATCTACCAAATCCCCCCGGCAGTCAGCCCCCCAACTCTCACACGCTCCCACCTTCCCCCATGGACTCAAATCATAAATTTCTTCCAATATCGTCAATGCTCCCACGTACACGATTCCCAAAAACCTTCCCCGCTCCATTTCTCTTTGATCTCTATTTGACAAAAAACCAACGGACCAGGATGTAATTTCGCCGGCCAAAGGCACCGTGACGGCATTCGTCAAGTGGAATTTTCCAAACACTGCCGCATCTTCTCCTACTTGTTTGGCCAACATGTGTAAAGCTTCTTCGCTTGCCTGAAGGTACTGACCGTATAATGCCGCAGCTCCCATCGCTGTCATTTTTATCCCTTCCCAATTTGCCCAACGTTTAAACTCATGTCCCATATTATTAATTATACTATAAGACTATACCTATTGCTATTGCTTCCTGTACCCGGGGGGGTACCGTCAGCCTGGAACTCCTGACCCGCCTCCGCCGTCCTCGCCATGCTTGAGTTGTTTCCGGCCTTGTATTAATATCTGGTTATGGATCAGGATTTCCAGCCTCAGGGGAAATATAAAGAAAATATGATGCCCATGGAGCCGGCACGTTTTGACATCAAAGATATTGCCTACTCTCAAGCCCTATTGGAAGGATTGCCCGTCAAAGAACTGGAAACGGAGCCTGCAATTCAAAGGCTCAACGAGCAATTAGAAATTCTCAAAGGCATCCTTGATCAGCCCGGAAAAGTCCACCCCAATCCATTCACCGAAATCAGTGTTGAAACAGACCCGCGGACACAGGAAGTCATGATATTAATCGATACGCTGCTGGAAGGCAGGGATCACCACCTGACCTTCGTCCCCCAGCCCGATCGGGAAAAAGTACCGTCTGTGGTTGTCATTTCCGCAGATCTCCCCCGGCAAAATTCCGAGTTGCCCCAGCGCGAAATGCTTGGCCAGATATTGATTTCCCCCCAGGATAAACTTGTAGCCAATGCCCCCGAACCCGACAACGTACTTCGCTTGCTGGAGAAAATTGTCCGTCAGGCATCAACCCCTGTAAAGTTTGACTTTGGTATCACACCCTTAACCGAAGGTGGTTTAATTATGAATACTCAACCGTATCTTTCTAAGTAAAACAGTCCTTCCGGTCAAAATTTTCCCCTCCACACCTCTTCCTCGATCCCCGTTTTATTATTTATCCACCGCCCCATCGTAAACAATGCATCAGACAATCTATTCAGATACTTTAATACTGGCATACTTTTATTCTTGAATTTTAAATCTTCATTCATAAATCTCACCGTTTCCCTCTCCGCCCTCCGGCATACTGCCCGGGCTACCTGCAAATGCCCCACCGGATAAATAAAATTTGATAATTTGGGAAGATCTTCAGTCAGCCTGTCTATCAATAGCTCTAATCGCTTAATCTCTCTATTACTTAATCTCTTTTCACTCCCCGCCAGTCCCGACCCAATCGTCAACAGATTGGTTTGGATCCTTTTTAATTCCTTCTCTATTGAAGGCAATGGCGGCGATGTAGGTGATTGCATCCTACATACCCCCACCCAACTATTTAATTCATCAATTGCCCCCAGTGCTTCCGCCAATTGTTCCCCCTTCCCCATTCTGCCGGAAAATGTCCCTGTCCTGCCCTTGTCCCCTGTCTTTGTATAAATCTTGGACATTTATAAATAAGGATTATATAGCACATTCTTGTGCTCTCCATTACAATAAGCGCAGTGGCCTATACATTCACAATTCTCCAAAAAGCATTCATCACCAATCCCCGCTGGCAGGTTCTGATCCAAAAGCTCCCCCGTCAGAGCGGTGCCTCCTCTGATCTGTATGATCTTCCCGGCGGCAAACTGGCATATGAAGAAAGCCTGCGGGAAAGCTTAAACAGCGCAGTCAATATGGAAACGGGGCTCATCCTGACCACTGTTTCCGTACCCTTAAACGTCACAACTTATCTTGACTGGATAGACAGGTCTCAGCAGATAGTGCGCATTATTTATCTCTGTATATCCGAAGGCCAGCTGAACCCGGGAGATAAAACCCGGGAATACTTGTGGATAGATTCATCGCAATACAGCCAATATCTTTTTCCGGATGAAGGGTATAAAAAAGCTTTCGAAACTTATTCCACTCATTCTCAGCTCGCCAGTTCGGAATTTTTAGGTCTGGGAATTCTCTCCGATACCACCCAGTATCTACGCTCCAAAAAAACCACCCCCCTTATCTAATCCTGTTTCAACCGTATGTATACTGTTTTTCCCTGATGTACTTCCTGTCGGAGTACCAAGCTTCTTTCC
>Ga0075752_144_pt1 | contig 14164 bp, 21 predicted proteins | sample RifGroB1_FD_67819 | JGI IMG/M metagenome (GOLD analysis project Ga0075752, IMG submission 67819) | Microgenomates (Amesbacteria) bacterium GW2011_GWB1_48_13
TACCATCCGGTAGACGGCCCTGAATGAGGAAACCATCAGTAAAGACTGGTATGGGTAAAAGGTAAGTAAAATTTTAAAAGGCATCCAGACAGGATACTTTAGCCCATACGCCCTGGTGAATTCGTAAAGTCCAACGACATAGATCAGGATCTGCAGCACAAAAAGGTAAAGGGGTACGAAAGAAATAAGGGCCACCGTTACCGGCAGTTTGTGGGTGAACGCCGCCCAGACGGCAAAAGGGGCGTACAAAAGCATCAAAGCCTGGTACATCGGGGAAAGCAGTGTGTAAAGGGTCACCAGTTTTTGCCGGATTTGGGGTAGATTTTTCCAGTCGTCTTTGTTCAAAAAAATCTGCAGGAAGCCCTGGTTCCATCTGGTCCGCTGTTTTATAAAACCGGCGACGCTGGTAGGTGTTTCTTCCTGCGTGGCGTGCTGCTCATCGTAAATGACCATCGGTTTGGCCCCCGCCGCTATCAACCTGATGCCTATATCCGCGTCCTCTGTCAGGCAGTTTTCGTCCCATCCTCCCACCCCCAAAAGCTGGGTTTTTTTAAAAAAGACCGTGTTGCCGCCCAGCGGGGTGACGTTGCCGATCTTCAGAAAAAACCGCAATCCGGACTTAAACCACAAAAAGTATTCCATGACATTAAGGGCTGAGTACCAGTTGGACCGGTAGTTCATTAGCTGTACCCCGGATTGCACCACGTCCGCTTTCTCCCGGATCATGACCGTATTAATGATTTGATAAAGATCCGGGTGGGGTTGGTCTTCGGCATCAAAAATTGTCACCACTTCATGTCCGGCTTCGGATAGGCCGATGTTTAAGCTGTGGGGTTTGTTTATCGGGTGATCGTCAAAAGTTATCAGCCTGATGTTGTGGTCGGGCAGTTCGTTGATCGCGGCAGTTGCCTCATAGATAGTTCCCAGGTCGTCCAGGCGGCAGAGCACCAATAGTTCCTTCAGGTCATTCGGATAATTAATGCGGGCGATTGCTCTGATCGTGTCTCCGATTACTTCCTCTTCATGTCTGGCCGGTAGCAAAGCGGTGAAAGATTTCCGGGGCGGTAGATATTCTTCAGGCGATCTGTGTCTTTGGGCGCTTTCCGGGTCCTCCCAGGCATAAAGCATCCATACCAGAGTAATTATTCCCTGCCCGGTTAACAGTAAAGAGATAAGTATTACAATGCCGTTCAGGTTAAATAGCCGGGTAATAAATATTTCTGCCAGTAACCCAATGCCAAATCCCAATGCCCACAGCGGGACCCGCGTGCTTCTTGTAATTACTCTTATCGGTAAGTGTCGCACACTCTCAAATTTTTTCGGCAGAATAATTAATGTATCGCATATTCTAAACTATCAGACGCTATAAATCTCCAAACCGGAGGTAATAAACAGGTAATAAGGCCTATAGCAAAGCACACTTCAGAGGTGGGCAGACTCTCATGTATAATCGCCTCATGCCTGGCCTGATTTTCGGAAATGTCCGGGTGGCACACCACTGTGAACGGGCGGAAATGACTTTAATTCCTCCAAAACTTACTCCATTAATACCGTCATCAGATGAAGGATTTGAAGCAAGTTATATATTACAAGGCTGCGTTGCTGTATGCCAAAGCGCCTGCCCCCAAAATTGTGATATGAAGAGATTGGCCGGACTGAATAATATTAAGATGCAGCAAATAGTGAGATTAATGATAGCTGAAGCGTAGAGATTAATCCAGCTCCGTTGTCTTGACGCTGTAGACTCGGAGTTCGCTGCCATCGGTGCCGTTGCCCCAGACACCTGACGCCGGTCATGCCTTGGGGCGGCGGGGTAATGAAGTATGGTGCTTATCGTTTCCTTCCCGTCCGTGTCCTTTCTGAATCCAAAAATCATCCCCGGCTTTCCCCATATATTGTCTAGTCCTATCATTGGTCCGAATATTTCACAATTTTTCAGTATTTATCCTGATTATTACATCGTCCCCCTCCCGGGGGTCTCCCCGGCCGTCATTGTTGCTGGTAGATATATACAGGTTTCCGTCCGGTCCCGCAACTGCCGCCCGGATTCTCCCCAATTCACCTTTAAAATGTTCCTTCAGCTCCGAAATTTGCCCGTCCCGGATTACAGCTTCATACAGGGCTTCTCCCCGTAGTCCCGCGAAAAACAAAGAATCTCCGATGAAAGCCGCTCCCGCCGGCGCCCAGGTGGTTCTCGTCCCGGAATTTCTCACCGGCGTCTCCATTCCTCTTCGTGTCTGGTTGCCTTGGATTTCCGGCCAGCCGTAATTGGCTCCGGGTTTGATGATATTGACCTCGTCGTTTCCGGACTGGGTTACGGATGGCCCGTGCTCGGTAGCCCACAACTGACCGCTCCTGTCCCATGCCAGACCTTGTGCATTGCGGTGCCCGTACGAATATATCCGGTTGTCGAAAGGATTGCCCGATGCCGCCTTTCCCGTATCCGTCACTCTCAGGATTTTCCCCGCCAGGCTGTTTCTGTCCTGCGCCAGCGATGGTTCCTGCGCATCTCCCGTGGTGATGTATAGGTTTCCGTCCGGACCGAAAGCTATCCTTCCTCCGTTGTGGTTGGCTGCCCCCGGGATCCCGTCCAGTATCACCTTTTCATTAGTCAGCCGGCTCCCGTCCCAGACCGTTCTCACTACCCGGTTAAGTGTGTCGCTGCCGCTGTAAGTGTAGTACGTATAGACAAACTTGTTGGTTGCAAAATCCGGGTGCAATGCTATACCCAGGAGCCCTCCCTCGCCGTATTCCTTCACACCCGTTACTGTCGCCGCAGGTTCTTCTCTCAAATTGCCCCCGCTGTCCACCAGCCTGATCCTTCCCGGTCTTTCCGTTACCAGTTTGCCCCCATCCGGAAGAAATGCTATTTCCCATGGAGTGTCCAGATTCTTAGTTACAATAGTCGCCCGTGCAGTTTCCTTTATTCCGTTTTCACCCTGCTCTTCAATAAGGGCCCCTGTCCGGGGTGTGTTTTCCGGCGGTGTCTGCCGCAGGGACCATGCTTTCCCGGCCGCTATCAAAATCAGTACCACGGCTCCTATTCCCGCAATTTTACTCACTACAATCATTTTCCGGCGCCTCACTAGTTGCCATCCTATCATTTATGTAATAAATCCGTAAATCTTGAACTTACCAAGGCTTTGATATATACTATAAGTCAATGGAAAATAAATTTTGCCGACGTCAGGGCGAATCAGTTGAAGTTGCAGATCCCCGGAAATTTAATTTAGAAATTTTGGGTGAGTTTCCTCTCTGCACCAGCTGGTCTGCCGCATTCAAAAGAGGCAAGGTGTTTGGTGCAACTTATAAAGAAGTGAGTTACTGTCCTTTCACAGCAGAAGATGCAGAGGATTGTTCGGTTTTCTCCGATAATCCTTTTCTCAGCCTTATCTCAAAAAAAAGTAAATAAATGTCCTGGACAATCCCAAACACGTAAGCGGGAAAGCTGTAATGCGTAAAAGTTACTGGTATAATCCTCTCATTCATGATTTCCATCGAGGGCAGACAGGGGAAATATCATGTTACACTTGAATCTTTCAGAGGAGAATTGGAATGCTACACCGTAATTTCCCCAGATTCGTCTATGGAGAAAATGGTTACTACGGATTACGGCAGAAAGTCGCTTGCCGGAGATTCGCGGCTTCTGGATATGGCGGTCGGGGTGAACCCCGGGAAGGAATATAAGGTTTGGGACGACTGGACAAGAAATTACATCAGGCCGGGTTTAAGGTCGCAGGTTTTTGTCAATAGAATAAAAAAAGACAAATTGGGCTTTCAGCGCAGAAAAATTGTCATAAAACAACCCCTGGATTCAATTGAGGGTCGTGACTCCACAGCCTTGGAACAACTGGAAGTGCTGGAAGCCATCCGATCCCTGGGATTTCTGGTAGTCCCTGCTTTGTTAGCGACGCTAAATACCAACCGGTTGGTTCTCGATTGGTACCAGGGAAAACATCCTTTTGGCCGGGAATGGGACACTTTCTTTACCAGGTATCTGGATGAATTAAACGAACAGATAGATACAATGGGAAGCAAAGTCCCAATCAATCGCCCCATCGGTCATGTAGATGCCCAACCGGCCAATTATTTTATCGGTGATCCTTTAAATCCTGATATCAGAAAGCATTTTGTAGTACTGGACCCCGTCTGCCATTCCTGCCTCTTCCAATTCTGAACCCGCGCGATTACCTGCGCGATTTTGGCGTGATATAATGGAAGCATGTTCAAGCCAGTCTATACTCTCACGGATACCATTGTCAGCCGTCTTTCCGAGATTGCCGGGATCAAATCCGTGGTGGAGCGCTCCGCCCTGCTTCCGGCTAGGGAAGTCTTCCTGCGCCGCGCGGCCGTGATCAAAATGGCCCATACATCCACTTCCATCGAAGGCAACCAGCTTCAGGAATACGAGGTAGCCAAGCTGGTGGAAGGCAAAAAAGTGATAGCCGAGCCGGACCAGGTCAAAGAGGTGGAAAACTACCTGGTTGCCCTGCGCCGGATGGACGGTCTGGCAGACGCCAAGGATAGTTTCAACGCCTCGGACATCCTGGATATCCATAAGGTGGTGGTGGAAGGGTTGGTAGATCGGGAAAAAGCCGGTGTCTGGCGCAAAGGCCCCGTATATATCGTTAATGTCCTGGGTAAGGGTAGGGAAGAGCTGGCTTATACACCTCCCAAGTCCGGGGAGGTTCCCGGCCTGATAGAGGATCTGCTTTCCTGGCTGAAGGCCAATTCCCAAATCCATCCTGTTATCCGCTCCGGACTTTTTCATTACCAGTTTGAGACTATCCATCCCTTCCCGGACGGCAACGGCCGCACCGGCCGCCTGATGTCCCTCCTGCATCTTTACCAGTCCGGCTGGGATTTCAAAAAAGTCCTGGTACTGGAAGATTATTACAACCGCAACCGCAAAAATTACTATACAGCCCTGCAGACGGGGGATACCTATGCCGCCCGGCAGGGAGTGGATCTGACGGACTGGCTGGAATATTATGTGGAAGGTTTTCTGGATGAAGCAGTCAGGGTCAAAGACCGCGTTACCAACGTGGCCGTCGTCGGGGATAGGGCGCTTTCAGCCAACGTCCTGGACAATGAAGAATTAAAAATTGTGGATTTTGTCATTACCATGGGTCGGATTACCAGCTCGGACGTAGTGGACATCCTGCGTGTCCCCAAACGCACCGCCCAGGGGCGTCTCAAGCGGCTGGAAGATATGAAAGTTTTGCAGAAACAATCCGCCGGCCCCTCCACTTTCTACACTCTTGCCCCCATGGAATAGAACCTGCCAAAAACACACCTCGGGGGTGTGTTTATGCATTACGCGATAACTGGCGCGATTCTTTCGCGATCGCGATTCTTTCGCGATGAGACTTATAGTCTGGAGAAATAAATAATTATGATTTATAATTTATCCCTGTTTTTATATGAACAGATTCGAACTCCTCCAGGAAGGCCGGCTGTCGCCGGTACCGGAGGTTAAGCACCCCGAAAAACTCGGCCATTCTGCACTTCGTGCTTATTACGAGCTGGGGTTGCGTTTTTGTGAAACGGAAAGCTATGATGCCGTGGCTATAAACCAGTTCTCCCCGGAAGATCTCTCGCGTCATACACCAGGGCCGGATCCCATCCGGGCCGTTTTTTTCTCCCCGAATGAATCGGCATCAAAAAATATGCACGCAGACGGCAAAGGCGAAGGTTTGCTGGTGATAAATCCCCGGGTGAGGACAAAGAGTAACTTTGCCTATATACCGGAATATTGTGGCAGCATTATGTCCGGCCGGGCTTGGTATATGATCCTGCGTCCGAAAAAATTTATTTTTTCCGGGCATATTTATATTCCGGGTGTTCAATTTGAATACGAAGAACATTTGTGTGAGAGTCCTGTTTCTTCCATGCCGGTCCATGAAAGGGACCATTTAGACGGCTTGACTGCCATAAGCCGGACAATTGCAGTAGGACTCATGGATTTGCGGGATGCGGAAGACTGGCGGCATCTGTGTCGTCAGCGAGGCATCACCCCTGAACGTTTCGCGGGGATTGTTAAAAACGAGAACCAACCAATGCATTCCTTCAATAAAAAGACAGGCCGCCTGGAGCTTATTGACCCCAACGAGTTGCAGATACCGGAAATATGAACAGATTCGAACTGGTTGGAGCCCCTGGATCTGAAAAATTTGCACCCCCTCTCATTTTTGTTTACTTTGATATGTTATTATTTGGCTATGCTGGAAAAGTTTTTAGGCTGGAAAAGAAATGAACCGGTAGACCGGAGTCAAATTGAGCGCATGGAAAGAGAGCTGACCGCGGCTTTTCTTCAGAAAAAAATGACATGTCAGGAATATATTGAAGCTTGGGAGCGGGAGATCCCGGGTATTGACCTTCGCAGGCTTGCCTCCCATATCACCTCCCGTCGTTAAGAATCGCACACATTCAATGTAGGCTATGTTATAGAATTGTGAATTATTAGATTAATTGAATCAGTCCGGGTTTTAGTTTATACTCATTGGTGATGTCATTACGTTTGCGCCTCTTTCTTTCCGGCTCTGCTCTTGCCGTGTTTGCTTTACCCGCTTTCTCCGCCCTTGCCTCCTCGTCCTATGTACCTGATTTTGTAAATCTGCCCGAAACCGCCGGCATTTACTCTGTCCCCGGCAATTCCCGCCTGAAGCTGCGGGTTTTTGTCCACGAGCCCGGTCGCGCCAATCCCGCCAAACCCAATCCTTCTCCCACTCCCGCCCCGACTCTGAATTGCACTCTGACCGATCCTGATTCCGCATCTGTTGTCGGCCTCACCGGCTGGAGCCTGCCGGCAGGGGAGTGGACTTACCGTTTGAACCCCTCGTCAAACCCTTCTCTGGCCGCCGCTCTGCCCGAAATTGCGGAAAACAGTTTTTCTGCCTGGACTGCTTCCTATTCCTCAGATCTGGGAGACAGCGTATCCTTCCGCCAGGTTTCCGATACTACAGCTGTGAGGGCAACTTACGACGGCCAAAACATCATCGCCTGGGGTCGTACGTCGGGCTCTGCCCTGGCCGTCACCTATACCTGGTACTACCCTGATATCGGCTTGGCCGTGGAGACAGATACCATCTTCAATAAAAAATTCCCCTGGTCCTGGTCCGGCGGGAGTACGCAGTGCGCGTACCAAGGAGTTTACGATGCCCAGGAAATTCTCGTCCACGAGCTGGGCCACTGGTTCGGGCTGGACGATGAATATACTTCGGAGTTTGTAGACAACACTATGTTTGGCTATGGTTCTACCGGCGAAGTGAAGAAAAATACTCCCGCGTCCGGCGACTTCTCCGCACTCAACTCTCTGTATTGATAATCCGCGTTTAATTCCTGAATATCTCCTTTGCTTTTATTATCAAAAGTTTTTTCTTCTTCATAGAAAAGCAAGGGTAAACTTCTAAAAGATATTTTCCCGTGGAATAATGTAAGAAGTCTGTGATAAAGACAAACCCCCCGCTTTTTTGCGGGGGGCATGATTCACGGACAATTATGTCAGTTGGTTGACCCCAGAATTATTTCCGGGTCTCCGCTTACTGCAAACTGTCCCCAGGCGCAGGATTCACCTTCGGCCAAAAGGCCGGGATTGGCGACACAGTCACCCACCCAGACGTATTTATAATGCCTGCTGGTTCCTGTTCCGCCCTTGGTTTTACCGTTCCATTGATATGTCATTTTGGCCCCATAGGGAGGATTGGTCCAATTTTCGGCGCTACCCCTGTTCCATTCGTCATTCCATTTGATCACCAGTTTGTCGTTGGCATAAGCTCCCAGGTATGTCCTGCAAGTGGATTCGCTTGGTATCAGGCTCATACACCATTCCAAACCTGTTCCGTTAAACATATTGGAAGTCCATTTGCCGGCGGCGGAAGCTGTACCGGGACGTAAGGCAAACGCGGCTAAAACTAAACCCAAAAGAAGCATCAAAGATTGCTTCATTCTCTCTCACCCCCTCCGGTTCTATACATAGGACTATTTATATATTATAGGACATATTATTCCAATTGTCAATTCCACCCCTTGACTTCATCCGTCTTCTGTAAGATTCTCATCTGGTGAGTTGTGAAAAAATCCCCCTAACCCTCGAAGATGCAGAAAAGATCCGTGATAAGGCCGAAAAAGAAGCAGCGAGATTGTTAATCTTGGCCGGACTGCATGTTTTTCCCGGCAGGTCCATAAGAAGCAAACACCCCGTAGCAAATAAAAACGGAGATATCAAAAAGACAGTCCATCACCCCGAATTTTATGTGGAAGATCCGGCTACAGGCTGGTTCAAACATGTGGAAGTCACCAATGGCAACGGTATTCTGCCGTCCAAACAAGCCCAATATCGGGTCGTTAAAGCCGCTGGTTTGGGGGCACGTTACTGTGTTTTTGATGCTGATATCCGCCTCCGTCTGCACAGGGCAGAGGAAGAGGGTAAACTGCAAAAAGCCGCGCGCAAAGTTTTGGGTTGGGATTAATTTTGGTCCGTTGTCAGCGACTCAATAATATCCTCAAATTCCGGAATGTATCCCGTTTCCTTCCCCTCCAGTTCCGTCATCACCCCAGTAGTTGTGCTGATAAAAATATAAGGGGACCTCTGAGGCAGTTTGTTGCACTCAAATCCTGTGATATTATTAATCGTTTTTTCCCGGCAGTTGTCTTTATATACCCCCTGTATAGCACCGTCCGCAAATTTCTGATAATTGGCCAGCAAAGTAACCGGAGTATTGTCCGGATACACAGTCAAAGTGCCGGCCTGCCGTTCGCCGGCGAGTAAAAACAATTCTCTCACCCTGCCGCAGGTAGGTGACTTTTCTCCGGCCACAGCAGGTATGACTTGCCAGTTGCAGGGATACATAAAAGTCAGATTCGTTTCTCTGTATTCTTTTCTGCATGCAATTCGCGGCAGGCTCGTGGGCGAAGCCGGATCTCCCGGGGCATAATCCGGCACACCTAAATAGGTGCCTATACATTCTTCCTCGTAGTTGGTTGCATCCGGCGGAGGCATAAGTCGGGTCTCGGCTGCCTGCACGTCCGCCAGGTAATCATGAATGATTGGTGCGTCGAGCACCTTCTGGTAACTCATTCCCAGCAAAAATCCTCCCAGCGGCAGCAGCAAAAATAAAAATATTGCCAGGCCTTTGGAAAACGGAGTAACGGTGGTTAATTCGGGTGGCAGTTTGGGCCATGACATATTTGTGTTTATTGGTCAAAAAGACCGCACGTATTGCACGGCCTGTTCGGCGTGGTCTTCATCTCTCCCAGATTCTTTATTATTTGTACCAGATTGCATACGAAAAGCTGTCGCCAACAACGGGCCAATATCTGCTGCTTCAGCGTCTACCCTCAACCGGTCGGACAAGGTCAATTCAATCACTATGAAATCATTAAATCCGCCTATTTTTCGGCACAAAGTGTCGTTCAGGCATCTCCCAGCTTCAGAATTATTACCCACTGTTTTTCAGTATACTCCATCCCGCATTATCTTGACTTCATCCAGCCTCATAGTAAAATCAAACGGTGACAGGCCGTGAATACGAATTAATCAGCCGGGCACTGGAACAAGCTCCCGTGGGATGTCCTGTCAGTGGATTGATCGCCGAAGGGGTATCTACAGACCCTTTCAAAATAATTGTCAAAGCTTTCACCACATCAATCGATTTTCGCAAACCTGAAAAGATAAAAGCCGGTCGTGGTCACCTGGTCCAGTGTTCCGGGCAGGACAGTGGCGTCTGCCTTTTTTGCTCAAGTCGCTTCCCCTGCTGAAATATTTAATAAAAAAAATGAAGGAATGTTGTCTCAATTGTAATTGTTCTCCGGAGAAAATGCTCCTTTGCCTTAATTTGCTGGATTTAACGGAAGAGGAAGCTCAACACCCGGATCTTAGGTGCAACAAGGGAACAAATAAATTAGGCAGGATTCTTGTTGTCGATGCACCTGTTTCCCGGGATAGCCTTGGCGCTATGTATCAACGCTCAGGTGTCCAAAGTCCGATGGCAAATACCGCCAGGTAATGCATGTCCGGCCGGTTCAGTTTTTTAGTTATCCACTCTCCCGCCAGCACTCCGGCAAAAATCTGTGCGACATATATGTCTATCAAAAACAGCATCAGAGCAATTACCGCCAGGGGTATGCCGAAAGCAGACAGGGCAATCAAAAACAATACCGGTAAAGCCAGGATCATTATCACCATTCCCACCAGCCAGTTCCTGCCGGGGTTGATTTTCATTTGCGCGGCTAGAGCCAGTACAGCCGGCCGCAGCAGCCATAGCAGGACCGTGCCTGTCAGTAACGCGGCCAGGTAAGACCAGAGTTTGAATCCTAATTTCAATCCTCCTTCGGCCGCTTCTCTTCCGGCCCGCCCTGCCTCGGTCATCTTTTCCGGCCAGATCTTGCTTATTTGCCCTGCCACACTTGCCCCTTCGGCCAGGACCGGGTCATTTTCCCCCGAAAACACCAAGTCCCCGTTGATGATGGCGCCGCTGCCCAGGTTCAGGTTACCTGCCCCGATATAGGCGGATTTGCCCACCCGATTATTCAAGTTCACCATCCCGCCGCCGCCTACCACTCCTCTGTTAATCGGGCTGTCTATATTCACATTTCCGCCTCCGAAGATTAACCCGCCGGATACACTGGCGTCATTGGAGACAAATATGTTTCCTCCTGCCATTGTCAGTCCGTCTCCGATCTTGGCACCTCGGATATTCAGGCTTCCTCCGGCGATGAGCACGTCCTGCCCCACGTTTCCGGAAACATCCACAGTTCCTCCCGCGGCAAATACATCCCCAGTCACATTTCCGGTAATACGCACATTGTTCCCCGCGGCGTATACATCGCCCATCACGGTGCCTTCCACCACTACTGTATTGCCGGCAATAAACAAATCGTCATCGATAATTTCTCCCGCCTCTACCCGTGCCATTTGCTCTCCGGACCGCACCAATGCCAAAGCGGAAATAGGGGAGGTCATGATTAATACTCCCGCGACTGCCGCTCCGGTTAACCATTGTTTCATAGCCATTTATAAAAGATTATCACTTTTCTCTCCGATTCTCAAAAACTTTATCCTTAGCCCAACTCACTCCTTTTATTCCCAAATAACCTACTGCCTGCAGCCCCAGATTTCCTGCACCAATTAATAATGCTTTTTCATCTTGGGTTGCTAACCCCACGATAAATGAATAAAAAGCATCTTTAGATACCAGTACATACAGTATCGTCCACAGAATTCGTTCCTTTCTGTCAGGGCGTTCTATTGAAAAATTTAATATTGCTCCGGCTGTTAAATTCCTAAGTATTAATATTTCCGTCTCCATTGATAGCATGATACTGAAATCATCCATTATTGCAAGCTGTTTTTGGACACGGGTGGTAAAGTATTTACAATATGGGAATTCTCTTCGGGCTCTTGATTGGCGTCCCCGTCTCCGTCACTTACACCCACACCCCTGCCCACAGTTACTCCGACACCCGATCCCACTCCGACCCCTTCCGTTACTCCGACCCGGACGCCCACACCGATGAAAAAGCCTGTGATCACCCTCGCAATTATTCCTTCGCCTACGGTTACGCCCACTCCCTTCAGCTCGCCAAAGCCAACGGCGACGGCGGCACCCACTGTCAGTTACTCCAAATCCACCCCTTTCGATGCGCTTTTTTCTGAATTTGCCAACAAATATGGCGTGGATGTCAATCTATTAAAAAAGATCGCGGATTGCGAATCCCATTTCAATCCCGGTGTCGTCAGCCCAAACGGTTTGTACGCGGGTATGTTTCAATTCGCGGCCGGAACCTGGGACAAACATCGTAAGGCTATGGGAGCGGACCCGAATCCGGATTTGCGCTTCGGCGCCCGCGAATCAATAGAGACTGCCGCTTACGTCATTTCCCGCTGGGGCGCGGGCTCCTGGCCTGCCTGTTCAAGCTAACTACGGATTCCAATATATAATACTCATATATGTCAGAACTCCCGGCTAGTCAATTGGAAAGGTTTTCCTTAAACGAACTGAGTCCGGATGAACGCTGGGGGCTGTCAGGCTTGCCCTACTCCCGGCTGCCTGATACATTTTCCATCTCCACCCGTATTTATAAGGCCTGCCTGAGTATTTGGGACATGAAAGGAAGTCAAAAAAGTCCCAGCAGAACTGACGCGGCTGAGAGAGCAAAACAATACTTTTCCCGGTTAACAGTTACAGATCCGGAATCTGCAAGGAAATTTTTAGGAAATATAACCATGTTTGAAAAGGAAGTTGTAGTCACAGAATTTGGACAGCAGTTTTACCTGGATAAGGAGAATGTCATCGCCGGAAAGATTCATGAAGGCAAAGTCAATTCACTCCTGCTTCGCAATGACTTAGATGGTATACCCGACAGTAAAAGCATTGCTGCAATTCATAAACACCCCAATGATTTACCACAGTCTTTCTCCGATTTGGAAGGAATATTGTCCGATGTGCCGGGTATTCCTCAAAGATGCCTCTATTTTATTATTGGTCCCCGAAAACTGCATTTAATGTTTCCGACTTTGGATACTCCTCGCTTGAGACTTGAAGAGGTTCGGGCTCACATGGGAACACAAAAGGAAAAATGGATCGCGGAAGAATCATTGGAATACGAAGAGTTGATAAAACAAGTGGCACAGACGTTCAGCTTAGGGTTCTATACTTCTCTCAGAACTCAAAAATTATCCAGAATCTGAAGAAGTCTTTTTTATTCCTTCCTTATGTGTCAGCAGATAAAATGCCGGATAAAGGCCCATTGAATTAACAAACAGCAGGCTGATAAACCATGCCTTTTCCCCCCTTTTGGCACTTCGCCACAGGGCAAAACCTTTAAGTGCAATATCCAGAATAATTAGCGGCACCAGCCACTTCCATCCCCGCTCCACCCACAGAGGTAGTTGGATGCATATTGAATCTCTGATAAAAGTCCCGCCCAGAAGTCCCGTCATGGGTCGATTTTACACCTGGTTGATTATCTGTTTCAAATACTCTGCCTGCATCATTTTTATATCGCTTTTTTTCATTTTTTCCAACTCCAGAGAGATTCGTTTTGATTCCGCCCTCAGTCTTCTGTCGGCTTCGGCAATTTCCTGGTCCACCAGAAACGCGGTCTGGTTGATGCCCAGCAGGCACAACCCGGAAAGCGATTTTACGCGGGACAAAGCCACATATCCCATGCCGTAAGTAAAGGACTTGGACAAGTCGGCTACCGCCGCGTCCAGGCTCATCCCTTGGCTTTTGTGCACCGTGATCGCCCACGCCAGCCGCAGAGGTACCTGGCAGATCTCAGCCAGGGTTTTATCGTCATCTTCTATCATCCAGCTGGCAGGGTAGACGGTGATTTCCGGGCCGTTGTTTGTCGTGACCACCGGCCAGCCGTCATCATCCCAGCCGGTGACTGTCCCCAGAGTTCCGTTCATATAGCCCTTATAAGGATTGTTTTTGACAAACATTACCGCCGCTCCCTCTTTAAGCACCAGCTCTTCCGGAGCCAGGCACCCCTTTTTCAATGCTTCCGCCAGTTCCCGGATACCTTCCTCTTCCATCCTGAAGATCCGGGCCGGTTTGTTTATTTTCGCAAGCTGGGCATTATTAATTGCATCCACGTCCCTGTTGTGGGTAAAAAGCCGGGTAAAAGCCAACCCGTCCTCCGGCTTTTTATGCATCCTTCCGGCCAGCCTTTCGTAAGTCGCTTCATTCACCTCACTGCTCCGGATATCGTTTAAGACTTTCAGGTAATCTTCATCCCATTGCCGGTGCTGTTCGGACAGGTAGCAGATGGTCGGTGCCAGTTCTTCCCATGCGGTAGACCGGAAAGCAAAGTTTCTTTCAGGGAAATTTTCTTCATTGATCGGCGGCAGTTGGAAAAAGTCTCCGCACAGGATTACCTGCATCCCCCCGAAAGGTCTCCCGTCCCGGCGTATTTCCCGGCATACCTGGTTTACCATATCCAGCCGGTAGCCGTGAAACATGGATATTTCGTCAATTATCAGCACCCTGGCTTTTTGGATTTTTGTTTTTAAGTTTGGATTGCCGCTGATTTTTTTTAGCTCTGTTGGTGTAAGCGTACTGCGGATGCCGATGCCGGACCAGGAATGTATCGTTTGTCCGTTAAGGTGGGTGGCTGCGATTCCCGTAGATGCCGTTACCGCCGCCGGAATTTTATTTTC
>Ga0075752_130_pt1 | contig 13323 bp, 22 predicted proteins | sample RifGroB1_FD_67819 | JGI IMG/M metagenome (GOLD analysis project Ga0075752, IMG submission 67819) | Microgenomates (Amesbacteria) bacterium GW2011_GWB1_48_13
AGACAGAATCTACCGCTGATTTGGGAAAAAAAGAAAACCGACAAGAATATGCTGCAACTGTCCTGGGAATTTTGGGTATAGCGGCGATACCATTAGCCGCAATCATGATAGTGCATGCGTCCGGCAATCCGGAATGGAGAAATTTGGCCCCCGGCTTATTACTGGTCCCCATTGCTATGGTGTATGCCGGCTGGAGATTGAGGGACAAAGCGATGGAAACCGCAAGTCGTATAGAAACCTTGAAGCAAGAGAAAAGCCTAGGGCAGCTCCTTTTTTCCCGGCCTTTTTCAGATATTTTCCAAGCATCTTTTGCCCTCCCCTGGGTCCCAAGGGCTTGTTCAGCCGGTTTAAGAAGAGATTATCTCTCCCCAGATTAGGCCTGGTTTGCAGATAAGCCGTCAATGCCGGGGCGACCTTGGAGTTGAGAGGAAGCGCCCGGCTTCATCCCTGCAATTACAGATAAAGCCTAATGGTGAATTATTATGTTTCCAGCTTCAATTGCATCAGTCGCATCGGCATCGTCGCTGCTTCCCAACTGGTTATCGTATATCACAATACCAGTAGCATTTTCCCAAATTTTGAACCAGAACCTGTCCACGCCCCCTCCACCGTTGACTTGGCCATCTCTGGCAGTCAGCATAAAGCCGTAATCCCCCTCCCCGTTTATTGTTCCTGTTCCTTTATATTTTGCGTTAGGTCCGGCTACGACTAACCAATCGTAAACAGTGCTATCAAAATTCAAATCCCCAACTTTGAATTGAAACTTGGTTTGACCTGTCGGAATGGTTGCTCCAGGTTCATATTTTGAGACAAATCCAAAATTGGCCTTACCTGTGAATGCGGGATTGGCTATATAGGCGCCCGAAGGCGATTCAATCCATCCCCCTCCTGTGACAAACCCGCCACTTGAGTTGTAAGCCACAACAAACTGAAAAGTCTGTTGAGCGGAACTGCTCTCGTCATCCGTTACTGTTACCTTGAGCGTATAAACGCCTGCTAAGGTAAAGGTGTGATTTCCAGAGACGACGCCTCCGGCAGCTGTTCCCACTGATGTCGTGCCGTCTCCCCACTCCCATATAGCTGAATGAGTATCTGAAATTCCCGGATCAGTGAAATTGGCACTAGCATTTACAACAGTGGTTATTGCTACTGGTTCCAAAGGTGCAGTTATTGCCCCGACACTCGGAGCGGCGTTTGTCACGTTTACCGTGGCCTGATCGGTTGCAGTCAGTCCCCCATCGTCCGTTACCTGTACAGCAATTGTTTTAGAAGTCGGACCGTCATGGCCGACGGCTGAGAACGAAACTTCTTGACCCGTCGTCTCAAAACCCCCTTCATTATCTAGATCCCACGCATAAGTTAACGGACTGTTCTCCGGATCAGTTCCGAAAGCGATGACTTGAACCGACCCACCCTCATTGACTGGATATGGTCCGCGGGCATCAACCGCCGGGGGTTGATTTATAGTAAATATTCGGGTCTTGCCAGACTCCTGATTGCCATTTATATCAATTGACCAGTAAACAACGGTGTGGTTGCCTGTGCCTGAAACCGTAAATGGGGAGGTATATGTCTGTTGTGCCCCTCCATCAACCCTATAATATGTGTGTGCGATGCTTGAATTGGCTGACGCAGATAAAGTTACAGTTACCGGTCCTGAATATTGTCCATTAGCGACTGGATCCGGAGATAAAGTTGAGGTTGTGGTTGGATATGTACCAAGTGGAAAAATGGATTCCATTGTAAAAGGCTGCGATAAAAATCCGGTATAAGGATCCGGATAAATAACTGTTTGCATGTTTGTGCCAGATGGATATAAGTTGCTGTTAAAATACAAACCAATCCAATCAGCGAACTGTGGGTTAAAAAGATCACAATGAATTGAGGTGCAGCTAAATGCACCGAGATAGGTATAACCGTTAGTTTGAGGATAGGAAAAATGAATAGCCACTTTGGAGATGTTAGGGCTATAGATAGGAGGATTGCTTATATAGTCAAACGAAAAAGTTCTGGTCCCAGGATCAAATGAAACATTGGAAACCGTGATATAACCCGCGTATGCAACTGAGTAACTCGAGAGAAATATTAAAAGAAAGATTCCAAATGCCAGAAACCTCTTCATGTATTGAGCCCATCCTAGAATTAGACTCATTGGTTGTCAATATCTATCGTAACTAAGGTTGTTCCAAACTAAACTGTTTTTGGTTAAGAATTGTGTCATATATCAGTTGTGTTTGAGGTCCAGGCGACCAGGAAACTGCTTTTTTGGCCAAGTCCAGTGCTCTTGGCTGATTCCCCAGCCCGTATTCGGCCATTGCTAGCATCCCCGTCAGTTCCCCATTATCGGGAAATGATTTCAATCCCTGCTCTATCCATTCCTTTGCCGATAAATATTCTCTGGTAGTCAATAGTGACTGGCCCAAGTAATAATATGCTCCAAAATTTCCCCAGTCTCTTTTAAGGGATTCACGAAAGTAATGATTCGCTTTGGGGAAATCCTTTTTGATCAAATATATCGTCCCTGCTGTGCTCCAGCTCTTTCCCCAATCTGAATTGAGACGGATTGCCTCTTCTGCATAAGTTAAGGCGGTGTCATGTTCGTCTCTTTTGATTAACTCGACAGCCAAATTATTTTTGAGCAGATAGTTGTCGGTTTCAACCTTCTCGTCGTGGGAATACAGAGCGTAACCACTGGACCAATTTAAAGTCCTCACTATTGTTCTCAATGAAAACATTACCAAAATGGGGATTAGTACCAGGGCGGTCTTATTGCCTGGCTTGCTTGCGCCAAAGATCTGGTCTACCAATAAACCGCAAGCCCCCAATAAGCCAATGATCGGAAAGTAAAACCAGCGTTCGGCCACAGTCATATCCAGCGGCACAAGTTGCAGGTAAGGCAAAAGCCCAATTAGAAACCATGATAAAAAGAAAATATAAGCCGGAAACAGTTGCTTTTGTTGTTTATATATAAATATCCCCATCCATGTCAGCGCTACAATCACCCCCAAATCAAATATCAGGGGAAGGTAGAAATCGCCAAATGTGGCTGATCTTACGACCCAATGTTGGGAAATCGCCAACCTGACGGGAAAAAGAAAGGTTGAGATATAGTAAAAAACAATTTTCGGGATTGTGAGGATGCGTTCAGCCAGCGAGGCCTCAGCGATCGGTACAATTTTTACACCGGCAAAAAAAATATTTGCTACGTAAAAACGAAGGACAGAGTAAACACCTACCGGCAGTGCCAAAATGGCTAAAGTTGAAGGAAAAATCTGCCTTCTGAGTATCAATCTGTACAAGAAAATTATGGCTATAAATAAAAACCCTCCTTCTTTAGTCAATAACGACAACAGTAGAAAAATGGAAGCCGTTATCCCGGTCCTTAAACTATCCTGCTTTTTCATCAAAAGCTGCAAGGCCAGCAGCCCAAAAAAAACGAATAAAGTATCAGAGACAGCTGAGATAAAAACTACTGCCTCAGCATTTATCGGGTGAATAAGAAACAGGAGGGAAAGCAAAAAGGCTAATCTTTTTTCGATGAACCTTTTAAAAAGTAAGAATACAAGAACAGCATTGCTGATATGGATGCTCAATTGAAAAAAGTGATAGAGGAAGGTTTCTAATTTGGATAAAGAATACAAAACAGCTAATGTCGAATAAAAAACGGGTCTGTAAAATATGCCGAGATTGCCAGTCGAAAATAAACCAGGAATATTTTTTATGGAGTAAATATCCCCATTTTGGACAATCTGGACGACGTCATCCCAAACAAAATCATTTAACAACATCGGAAAAAATACGATTATCATGAATTCATCTTATCATCTGTGAACTGCGGCTTAGGTGGAAAGTCTAGAGGAATTCAACAAGGGAAAGGGGGTAATTGAATTAACAATTTCTAGAGTGCGTTCTCTTCCAGCTCCTTTCGAGCCATCTCCTTGGCAAGTGGAATATATGCCTCGGTGGTCCGGATATCCTGATGCCCCAGCACTTCCTATACCGTCTCCAGGCTCGTTCCCTTCTTGATATGTTGGGTGGCAAAGGTGTGCCGGAGACTATGAATTGCAGCTCCCTTTATTCCGGCCTTCTCCAGATATTTGTAAGGCATTTTTTGGACTCCCCTGGGACCCAAGGGCTTGTTCATCCGGTTCAAGAAAAGATTGTCTCTCCCCGGACTTGGCCTACCTTGCAGGTAGGCAGTCAATGCTTGGCTGTGGTGTTGAGAGGAAGCGTCCTGCTCTTTCGCCTAAGACCCGCCGTAACCCGCACCAGACCGGTTTCCCCGGTCCCGGGGAATCAATATCGTTTACCTTCAGCCTCACTAACTCCGAAAGCCGGATGCCGGTTTGAAGCAAAAGTTCAATTATGGCTCTGTCCCTGAGGTTACTGCCGCAGGCCTCGCGCAGCCGATCGCACTCACTTTGAGACAATACCCGGTCCAGGTGGGCAAGACCAATCTCCCCTACCCTGTCAACTCCAGCGTATTCCAGAAACGTTATCAGGTCCGCCAGGTCGTGTGAATACTCCCGGCGAGTCCTGGGCGCCAGGTTTCTGGCTGGCATATAAACCTTTTCAAACTCCTCCTAGGCAGATAATCACTTTTTTGGTGTGGTAAACTTGCAGTTTATGACGGAGTATAGAGTGACAACCAAATTAAATAAGCCGATCATTAGCATGGAGGATGTGTGGCTACTGATACTCCATCCTGATATGCAAAGCCTGACTTTGAAAACGCGGGATATCCCGGAAGACTGCGCTACCAGGATGGAAGAGCGAATGGAGCTTTGCGGCTGTGAGGAGATTCGGGTTGCCAACGAGGCTGAGGTTTGATACAATAGATAGTAGTTGTGAGCAGAAAGACTTGCCAACACTATTGCTCAGACTAAGATCGGTTGGCTACCTATCTACAAAGTGCCTTCCGGCACTTTTTTTGTGGCCCAAAAGACCAATGAATACCATTTTTGCCATTAAGACCGGGATGAGTGCCAAATTTACCGCTGCCGGTGAACAAGCAGGGTCGACTATCCTATCCATAATTCCCATGAAAGTATTGGACCTGAGAACAATAGATAAACACGGATACAGCGCTGTAAGATTACTAATTTCCAAACCCAAATCACAAATCACAAAAGAAATCAGGACGAATGAAATTATGGAACCGGGGACAGAGATTAAGCCGGAAGACGTACTGGCGGTGGGAGACAAGGTGTCCGTTTCCGGGATTACCAAAGGTAAGGGCTTTACAGGTGCAGTGAAAAGGTGGGGATTTGCCGGCGGACCCCGGACACACGGGCAATCAGACAGAGAGAAAGCCCCGGGTTCGAGCGGAGCGACCACGACTCCAGGAAGGGTTTACAAAGGTAAAAGAAGGGCGGGTCACATGGGAGCGGAAAAGGTGACGGTGACCAATCTTGAAGTACTGGAACTGGACCCGGAAAAACGACAGGTAGTGATCAAGGGTTCGGTACCAGGAGCAAACAGATACACGTTACTGACAATTAAAAAACTTTCATGATTTCGGCACCTACCATAAATATCAAGGGTACTGACGCGGAAAAGACAGTATTACCAAAGGATGTCTTTGAAAAAAAGGTAAAACCGGTAATACTGGCCCAGGCGGTAAGGGTATGGCTGTCAAATCAACGGGCGGCAAACGCAAAGACCAAGACACGGACGGAAGTGTCTAAGACCACGGCGAAGATGTACAAGCAAAAAGGCACCGGGAGAGCGCGGCACGGTTCTTACAGTGCACCGATATTTGTTGGCGGCGGAGTTGCCCACGGACCAACAGGTACGCAAAATTACAAACTAAGGATGCCGGAAAAAATGAAGAAGCTGGCGATGGCCGGAGCATTATCCGTAAAAGCTGCCGAGAAAAAAATTCTTATCCTGGCCGGGGCAGATAAAGCATCCGGAAAAACCAAGGAAGCGGAGAAGATATTTAAAAAACTTGATTTTCAAGGTAAAAGGGTACTGGTCGTAGCCACAAACAAACAAACTTCCCTGATCAGAGCGGTTAAAAATCTGGAAAGGGTGAACGTAATATCTGCACCAAGCCTCAATACTTATTTCGTCTTGGGTGCGAAGCAATTGGTGATAACAGTCGAAGCGGTGGAAGAGTTGAGTAAAAGAATATCCAAGGAGGTAAAAAATGCTGATTAAGAGGCCAATTATCACGGAAAAAACAGTGAAATTAAATTCCGTCGGAGGCGGCAGGATATATGCATTTGAAGTGGAAAAAGGGGCCAACAAGTCCCAAATCGGCCATGAAGTCGAGAGCCTGTTCAGTGTAAAAGTGGCCCGGGTGCAGACAGTGTCCATGCACGGTAAAACGTACCGCAGCGGAAAAAAATTCAAATACGGCAGACGACCGGACTGGAAAAAGGCGATAGTCACCCTCAAAAAGGATCAGAAAATCGAATTATTTGACGTACCAGAAACAGCAGCTAAATAACCCTATGGCTTTAAGACTGTACAAACCGGTGACAGCGGGAATGAGATTCGCCTCAGGGGTCAGTTATTCCCAGCTGGCTAAAAAAAGACCGGAAAGGGGCCTGATCAGTATTTTGCCGAAAAGATCTGGGCGCAATACCACGGGGAAGATCACCATGAGACATCAGGGGGGCAGGGAAAAGCGATTTTTGCGGGAGATCGACTGGAGACGAGAAAAAACAGGTGTTGCCGCCAGGGTCCTTGGCCTGGAGTATGACCCAAACAGGACGGCCAACGTAGCCTTGCTGCAATACAGCGACGGGGCCAGAAGATATATACTCGCCCCGGAAGGATTAAAAGAAGGAGACACAGTCATGAGCGGAGAAGCTGCTCCCCTGACAGCAGGCAACTGCCTGCCGCTTACCAGCATTCCGGTAGGGACATTGATCCACGGACTGGAGATTGTACCCGGTAAGGGGGCCCAGATGGTCCGGGGCGCCGGCACCTCAGCACAGATTGTGGGTTTTGAAGAAGCTTACGCTCTGGTAAAATTGCCTTCAAGTGAGATAAGAAGGTTTAAGCTGAACTGCCGGGCAATTATCGGCCAGGTCGGCAATGCAGACTGGAAAAACATAAACCTTGGTAAAGCCGGAAGAAAACGCCACATGGGGATACGGCCGACCGTAAGAGGCACGGCACAAAATCCCCGTTCCCACCCCCACGGCGGCGGTGAAGGCAGATCCGGTGAGGGGATGCATCCTAAAACTCCATGGGGCAAATCCGCCCGGGGGACCAGGACGCGTTCAAAATCCAAACATTCAATCAAATTAATTGCTCAAAGAAGGAAAGGCTAATATGGCAAGATCAAGCAAAAAAGGACCATATATTGATGAAAAACTGATGGCTAAAGTAGTCAGGATGAAAGCCGCCGGCACAAAGAGTCCGATTAGAACGTGGGCCAGGGCGAGCCAGATTCCACCCGACTTTGTGGGGTATACGTTTCAAGTGCATACAGGTAATAAATTCGTGGATGTATTTGTGAATGAAACCATGGTAGGCCACAGGTTGGGAGAGTTTGCCCCTACCAGAACATTCAGAGGACACGGAGCGATTGTTAAAAGAACGATGGATAAAACCTAAAAATATATGCCTGACAAAAAAATAAAACCAGTAAGAAAAATCCCGAAGACGGCCAGGAAGGCAGAGGAAACAATCGTCATTTTGCCTGAAGCCAAGCCAGCGAAAGTTCCCGAACCAGCCATAATAAAGACGGTGGTGGCCAGGGCGAGTTTTGTGCATAACAGCCCACGTAAACTGAGACTGGTAGCAGATGCCATAAGAAGCCTGACCCCTGAAAAGGCTGTGGCGTATCTTAAAGCATTGCCCCAGGCGGCTGCGAAACCGCTGCTTAAGGTGTATCTTCAGGGATTGGGAAACGCAAAGAACAACATGGCGCTTTCACCGGGAGACCTGACAGTATCCAGCCTGCAGATAGAAGAAGGACCGAGAGGGCCCAAAAAGGCGGATGTGCACGCGCACGGCGCCCGGTTTAACCGGGGAGTAAGGAGAAAAAGAATGGCACATATTCGCCTGGAGTTAACAGAGTTACATAGCAGCAAGGTTTTAAAGAAATAATATGGGACAAAAAGTAAATCCAATAGCTTACCGACTGCCTCTATCACCCACCACGACATGGAAATCGCGGTGGTTCACTACCGACCCGAAAAGATATATCAGCTACCTGGCGGATGACGTAAAACTGAGAAAGTCCCTGATGAAAAGACTGGCTTCGGCAGGTGTCACCAATATTCAAATTGAAAGATCGCTTAAGTCCATAAAAGTGATTATCCATGTCACCCGCCCCGGTGTGGTGATAGGAAGAGGAGGCTCAGGTATTGAGGAACTGAAAAAGTATATCTACCAGGTACTTGGGTTCAAACCCGGAGACAAAAACGCCCCGAAAATTGATATGCCTGTCGAAGAAGTGAAAGAGCCGGATCTCTCCGCCCATCTGGTTGCTACCCGGATAGCGGAGCAACTGGCAAGAAGAATGCCGGCCAGGCGTGTAGTAAACAAGGCCATGGAGAGAACCATGCAATCCAGGGCGTCAGGCATTAAAGTACTCCTTTCAGGAAGAATAGGGGGAGCGGAAATTTCGAGACGGGAATTGTATCATTCCGGTTCTGTCCCCCTGCAGACACTGCGGGCAGACATAGATTATGCGCAAATTCCATCCCTGACGAGATCCGGTTTTATAGGGGTTAAGGTGTGGATTTGCAAGGGGGAAAAACACAATTAATTACTTAGCATTTAACATTTAGCATTTATGTTACAGCCCAAAAAACAAAAATTCAGAAAACAGTTCAGGGGACAGATGCCGGGAAATGCCGGAAGGGGATCCTCCGTCTCTTTCGGTGAATTCGGGCTGAAGGCTCTGGGGCGGGGATGGCTTTCATCGCGACAGATCGAGGCCGCCAGAAAGGCTATTTCAAGACATGCCCACCGGGGTGGAAAAGTATGGATCCGGGTATTCCCGGACAAACCAATCACCAAAAAAGCCCTGGGTACGAGAATGGGTTCCGGCAAAGGAGATATTCATGAATATGTGGCTGTAATACGCCCAGGGAGAATATTATTTGAAATTACCGGCGTGACCCCCGAGATTGCCCAAATAGCGTTCAGACGGGCATCGGCGAAATTACCTTTTAAAGCGAAACTGGTCGAAAAATAATATGGCTAAAACTCAAACCATTACTAATAAGGCCTCAAAAAGGACTACTGCTGTCAAAACAGATATTAAAATGTCCGAGATGACGGCGGCCGAACTGCTATTGACTGTAACAAACTTAAGATTAGAATCTGCCAAGGGCCGGATGGAAGCAAAGGCCGGGAAGCAGAAAAATGTACGTAAATACTTTATGTTGAGAAAGCAAATTGCCCGGGCCTTATCTTATTTAAACCAGAAAAAAACCGAAGAAAATATATGAAAACATTTACAGGAAAAGTGGTGTCGGCAAAGACCCCACAGACAGCGGTGGTCGAAGTGACCCGGTTTGTGGCCCATCCGGTTTATTATAAACGGATCAGAAAAAGCAAAAAATACCACGCTCACTGCCTTCTGGACATCAAAGAGGGAGACACTGTCGTGATGAAAGAAATAAAACCAATGAGCAAAACCAAACATTTCCAAATAACGGAGGTAGTTAAATAACCATGGTCCAACTGCGAAGCATTCTGACACTGGCTGACAACAGCGGGGCAAAACGCCTTAAAACCATTCACGTCACCGGCGGATGGAAAAGGACATACGCCTATGTAGGTGATGTAGTGACAGCGGTTGTCGACCAGGCCGACCCGCACGGGGTGGTGAAAGATTCGGAAATCGTCAAGGCCGTGATTGTACGGACCAGAAAAGAGCGGAGACGTAAAGATGGCAGTTATATCCGCTTTGATGACAATGCCGCAGTAATCATAGATCCGAAAACAGGTGATCCCCGGGGAAGCCGAATCTTTGGCCCGATAGCCCGCGAAGTAAAAGACCGGGGTTTTAACAAAATTGCCTCACTGGCGACGGAAGTCCTTTAGTTAATGTTCAATATTCAATTTTCAATGTTCAATAATCTTACAAAACTCAAAATTAAAAAGGGAGATACGGTGGTGGTGAGCATCGGCAAGGACAAAGGCAGGCAGGGGAAAGTAGAACGGATAATTTTGAAAGAAGCAAAAGTCCTCCTGCCGGGAATCAACCAATACAAAAAGCACCGTAAACCCCAAGGGGAAAGCCGGCCGGGTGAAATCCTGACTCTGGACAGACCACTGCCGGTCGCCAACCTAGCCCTGATATGCCCCAAATGCAAACAACCTACGCGGGTGGGGTACAGGTTTGACGGGGCAAAAAAGTTAAGGGTCTGCAGAAAATGCGAGCAAGACATAGATTAATATGAATGCACTGCAAAAACATTATCAGGAAAAAGTGGTGCCGGCATTAATGGAAGAGTTTTCCATTACCAACCGGATGGCGGTGCCAAAAATTGAAAAAATTGTACTGAACATCGGTTTAAAAGAAGCAGCCCACGATAAAGGCGTGCTGGAAAAAACAACTGCCTGGATGACCGAAATTTCCGGACAAAAACCCAAACTTACCAAGGCTAAAATATCAATCGCTAATTTTAAACTCCGAGAGGGAGATCCAGTGGGGTTGACTGTAACTCTTAGAGGAAAACGAATGTACGATTTCCTTATAAAACTAATCAGTATTGCCCTACCCAGAGTCAGAGATTTCGGAGGGGTACCCACCACATCTTTTGACAGCCAAGGCAATTATACCTTGGGATTAACCGAACAAATCATCTTTCCCGAAGTCGACTATTCCAAAATAGACCGGGTCAGAGGGCTGGAAGCCACCTTGGTTACCCGCAGCGGTAATGTTAAAATTGCACAGCGTTTATTGGCTCTTATGGGAATGCCTTTCAAGAAAGAGGCAGAAAGACAAAGACGCAAAGGAACAAAGTAATATGGCGAAAACATCAAAAATCGTAAAACAAAACAAAGGGTATCTGAAACACAAGTCACAGTACCGTAACAGGTGCCAGATGTGCGGAAGGCCCCGGGCCTACATACGAATGTTCGGGCTGTGCCGGCTGTGTTTTAGAGAACTGGCAAACCGGGGAGAACTACCCGGAGTAAGGAAGGCATCATGGTAAACGATCACCTGTCAGATTTTGTAACGAGAATCCGCAACGGCTATCAGGCCAGGCTGCCGGAAATCCAATATCCTCCCGTTAAGACCGTATGGGAAATGGCCCAGGTTCTTTCCAAAGAAGGATATGTGGGCGAGGTGAAAAAAACAGAAGAAGGACTATCCATCAAATTGAAATACACGGCCAAGAAACCGGCAATAATGGGAATAAAAAGGGTAAGCAAACCCGGTGTAAGAAGATATTCCGGCATAAAGGACATACCCAAAGTATGGGGGGGATTGGGAATCAATATCCTTTCAACACCCAAGGGGGTTTTAAGCGAAAGACAGGCTAAAAAACTTAATTCAGGAGGAGAGATTTTAGCACAAGTCTGGTAACCAGAAGGAGTTATATGGCAAGAATGGCAAAAATCCCAATAAAAATCCCGACAGGCGTGACTGTCACAGCGGAAAACCGGGTTTTGACAGTAACCGGCCCCAAGGGGCAATTGTCCTGGAACATGCCTCCCGACGTGGCAATTATTTTAGCGGAAAATGAGGCAAAAGTTACCCATACGGCTGATGGAGAAACCAACTTGGTAGGATTAACGTGGGCCTACCTGTCAAATATGGTGCGCGGTGTGACTGAAGGCTGGGGCAAAGTATTGGAACTATCCGGGACAGGGTTTCGCGCTACCACATCCGGGACGCAGTTGGACCTGGCATTAGGTTTTTCCCATCCGATAAAGGTGACTGCCCCGGCCGGAATAACCTTCGAAGTCAAAGAAAACAAAATAACTATCAAGGGTTCCGATAAAGAACTGGTGGGAGAAATTGCGGCAAGAATCAGGGCACTGAGACCGGCGGATCCATACAAAGCCAAAGGGTTTAAATACGAAAATGAAGTTATCGTGCGTAAGGCCGGAAAAGCCGCCAAGGCAGGAGGAGTAAAATGATAAGGCGATATAAAGACCGAAAGGTAAAAAGGGCCGTCAAGACGAGAGGAAAAATGAAAGGAAATACCACCCTACCCCGCCTGTGTGTATTCAGGTCCAATAAATACCTATGGGTCCAAGTGATTGACCAAGTTCAGGGGAAAACCATTGCCGGATGCCGGGGAGTTGACGCGGGTGAGGTGGGTAAAAAAATAGCCGAAAAGGCGATAAAATCCGGAGTGAAATCAGTGGTATTCGACAGAGGGGCATATAGTTATCACGGCAAGGTGAAGGCGCTGGCAGAGGCTGCCAGGGAAGGAGGACTCAAGTTTTAAGCATATGGCTAATTACCGTTATCAACCACCCGAAAATAAGGAGTTTGCGGAAAAGGTAGTCCAGGTGAACCGGGTAAGTAAAAAGACCAAAGGAGGCAACCGGATCAGTTTTTCAGCCCTGGTTGTGGTGGGAGACAAGAAAGGCCGCGTTGGGGTGGGATTGGGAAAGGCCAAGGACGTGTCCAGCGCCATGAGAAAAGGCAGTACATATGCCCAGAAGCATTTGATCAACGTCCCGATTAAAGGGACGACAATACCTCATGAAATGAGGATAAAATGGGGTGCAGCCAGAATGCTTCTGAAACCGGCACCGGCAGGATCCGGAGTGATCGCGGGCGGGCCGGTAAGAGCGGTAATTGAGGCTGTAGGGATAAAGGACATTGTAGGAAAAATTTTGGGAACCAATAACAAAGCGACCAATGTTTATGCAACTTTTGAAGCTCTAAAAAGATTGAAGGATGTAAATAGCAGGTCTAATTAACAATCGGGCATATGGATTTATCAAGTTTACCCAAAATTACGAAAAGAGCTGCTAAGCGAGTAGGCCGGGGTTACGGGTCCGGGAAGGGCGGCCATACCTCGGGCCGGGGAAGCAAGGGACAAAAAGCGAGAGGAAAATTGCCCCTGACTTTTGAAGGCACAAAAGTAAAAAAGTCTCTTATAAAACGACTCCCGCTTTTGCGGGGGAAGGGCCGGTTGAAACCATGGGGAAAGTTGAGAACACCGATAAATTTAGCACTGCTTGCAGACTGGCCGGCAAAGACACCAGTAACGACCGAAAATCTCGTCAAAGCAGGGGTAATAAAAGAAGGGCAGAGTGTAAAAATACTGGGTGAAGGAGACATCAAGAAAGCATTAACCGTACAAGCACCCATATCCAAAAACGCGGCCGAGAAAGTAACGGCAGCAGGCGGTAAAATAATTGAAAATGGATAAAGCTTGG
>Ga0075752_129_pt1 | contig 13302 bp, 16 predicted proteins | sample RifGroB1_FD_67819 | JGI IMG/M metagenome (GOLD analysis project Ga0075752, IMG submission 67819) | Microgenomates (Amesbacteria) bacterium GW2011_GWB1_48_13
GTAAGCTGGCAGGACGAAAAAGACAAAGAGAACTGCATTACAGACCTGAAAGAAATTCTTAAGGAAATGAAATATGAAGTAATCAAGCAAGCTGAGTAAATTATTAATTTTTTTTAGTAAAATCAAGTATCCAGCCGGAACAGCAGGGAAATTACATGATCAAAATTATTTACCGCAGCGTGCGGAACGAGCAGCCAAAACTCCTGACGGAATACAAAATCGGTTCCTGGGTGCATATTGAGGACGCACAAGGCGCCGATATAGAAAAAGTAGCTCACGACCTGAACCTGGATCTGAACAATATGAAGGATGCCATGGATCCTTTTGAAGTTTCGCGCATCGAACAGGATAACGGCGTACAGTATATTTTTACCCGGTTTGCCTACCACCAGGAAGGTCACATTTTTACCACTCCCCTGCTGGTAATTATCGCCCCGGATTATTTTGTAACAGTTGCCCGGGAAAAACTCCACGATTTGACACCGGACAGACAGAGTTTTTTACCACCCAAAAAACAAAACTGTTTATACAGCTTTTTTTGCTGATCAATAACGAATACCAGAAGCTGATTAATGAAATGAGGAAAAACGTCCGGCATACGACCGTTAATGTGGAAAAGATACAAAACAAGGATATCCTGAAGCTGGTAAACATCGAGACAATCTTTAATGACTTTCTTTCTTCCCTGCAGCCGGCCGGAATTACACTGGAAAAACTGATGTCAGGAAAATACCTGAAGCTTTATGAAGCAGATACTGAGCTGGTAGAAGACCTATTGGTAGGGACGCGGCAGCTGGTGGAAATGAGCGTAACCAACCTGAAGGCCATTGCCAATTTCCGCGAAGCCTACTCTACCATAGTCTCCAACAATCTGAACAAAACCATGAAGCTGTTGACCGCCGTAACTCTGATCCTGACCATTCCCACTATGATCGCCAGCTTTTTCGGCATGAACGTGGGAGTGCCTTTTTCCAGCCATCCCTTAGCCTTTACCTGGATAGTGGTGGCCACTATCGGTTTGTCATTGGGGCTGATAATAGTGTTTTGGAAGAAAGATTACCTTTAGGGAAGAGAGCAACCGGTGGCCTGGGAGAGTTTTTGAGGACCCTGTTCACCTTCCAGTTTTGTCCCGTCCCCTAAAATCCAGGTGGGATAACCGGATATCCCGGCATCCAGACAGCGCTGAGGCTGATTGGGACATTCGACATAAGTGGCGTACTTAAATGAGGATCCAAATTTTTTCTTCTCGTTCTGGCAGTGAGGACACCAGACAGCCCCATACATAACAGCACCTTTTTCCGTCAGGCATTTGGCGAAATCATCCAAGCCGGTTTCGACAACGGCCGGAGGCCGGGAAGCCAGAAATATGCCGCCGCCGAGAAGAACAACAATAGCCAGGATAGTAATGATAAATACTGATTTATTCATAACTCACTCTTTGCAGCAGTCCACCAACTTTGTGACAAGGTCCTCGTACGACCATTGTTTCGGGTCGGGGGTTTTTTTGACGTTTTTAGTATTAATAAGCTTGAGACGCAAAGCCCAGAAGAGGGAATAAACCTTGTAAGCCTGCGAAAACATACTTTCCGACTCCTGCTTTTTTCCGTCTGTCTGAAGTTTGGTAGCGACTTCCATTATACGCATGGTAGCGGCCAGAAGGTGCTTACTAATGCACCAGGTTTCGCCTTCGTGTGAGTCTATCATCCGGCCAAGAAGTTTTTTCCTGATTTCCCGAGTCTGAGCTAACAAATCCAGATACGAATTTTTGCCGGTTTTCTGGGAAGTGAAAAAGAAGTGCTCTTCCAGACTGATGAGATTCATGACGGCAATGCTTAAGTCCTCCTCCAGCGAAAGATCAAAACTTTTACCTTTTTTCAGTTCCTCAACTTTAGCCAGAAGTTTTCGGAAATCCGAGTCGTCCATACAGGCATTATATATTAAGTTATTTTCAATTGTTAAGAGCAGCAGCCAATACCTGATCGTATATTTCCTGATAACGGACAGATATAGGTGTTACACCAATAAAATCGAGCCCGCCGATGTTACACAAGCCAACCGCTTCGATTTCTTTGTTTATTGCCGGAGAGCCGCTATCGCCGGGACCGATCTTATCCAAAGGGGTCTTTCCAATACCCGGATAAAACAAATTGTACCCCAAAACCTGAACCGCCTGACCCTCGTCTTCCGGCAGGGTCAGGATGGAAGTGTGATCGCTCAACCCCCGTCTCAGTACTTCACCGGCAAAACCCCGGCAAAGAAATTCTTCATCATCTCTGGCAGCCCTGTCAAAATCATACCCAGGGCTGACTTTCAGGGGAATAAGGGAAAAGTTTTCCAACAGAAAAGGGTCGGAATACTTGACGGCAATAATGACGTAATCCGCGGCAGGATCGCCGGCAAAAAAGAAGGAGTCTGTATCGGAATCGAATACGGCTAATGAATCGTGCCTATGAGGCTGAGTAAGATTGACAGTTTCTATTTCTGAAGCCGGATTAAAATCCAGCAGATGGTATGCCGTAAGCAGCATGAGCAGTCTTGCATCGGGGTAATGGCCGATAACAGATGACGTTGCCCCGGCAAGATACCTGTCACCCTCCGTATTTATTTTGGCTGTAAAATTAATCAGGCTGAATTGTGAGACTTTGGAGGCATTGTACCAGGTGTCGGATTCCGGAAAAGGGGTGGGTGTGACGGAAGCCAAACTATCTGCAAATTCCACGAAATCAGTGGACAATGCGTCCTCCAAAGACAAAATTTTTATAATCTGGATGGTAGGTTTGGGAGTAACTGTCGGAGTAGAGGTAGGCGATGGTTCCGGAGTAGCTGACGGAGTAGATGAGGGTGGGGCTTCTGATGCAGTGACCGTCGGAGTTTCAACCGGTCCCATGCAGGCGGCCAACATCAGGGCAACCGGCAACAGTAATATATATTCCTGATACCTACGGAGTTTTTCGAGCATACGGAGAGCAGGCAAAGATCAGAGCAAGAAGATGATTATACCAAGAACAATCATCCCGATAGCCGTCCAGAGATTAAGGGAGGCGGAGTTGGTTTTGCGCCAAGCTTCAAAACGAGTCAAAACCGCCGGCGTGCTGGCTAAGGCGAGGATTACCACCAAGGGAGAAACAAAAATCAGGTTGTAGTAAATAAGGTAAAAAGCGCCTTTGGCAAAAGTACCCTGGTCATGGAGCAAGGTTAGGATCAGAAGATACGGACCGCCAGTACAGGGAAATTCAAACAGGCCTACAAGAACACCCATAAAAAATACAGCCGGCAGAGTAGCCTGCTGCATCAGGCGGGCGATAGACGGCTTGGAGAAAGCAGGTATCCCAAGCTTGACGGGGAAATCCGGAATATAATGATCTAAAAGATTTATAAACCCGGTGACAAGCAATATGCCGGCTCCGAATTTGGAAATAGCCCGGGGAATTCCGAATAATGTTAAAGCCTGCAGAACACCCAGGCCGATAAGCACGTAAGTAAAAAATATGCCAAGAATATACGCCCCGGCAATAACCACGATCTGACGGCGGGATTTATTGAGACTGAGCAAAAATCCGATAGTCAGGAAGAGAACTGATATGGCACAGGGGTTAATACTGTCCAGAATTGCGGCAGATGTCACCAAAGGCAAGGTCAGCTGCATAGTAAGTTATTATATATGAAAACCCCTTCGCTGCATTGACGCTGATTTTATTTTCGGGAAATCAAATATGACTGGGGATAATACAGGAAAATCGCGGGGGCTTCGTCCAGTAGAAATTTTTGAAAATCCTGATAAATAGCGAGACGCTCTCTGAGATCTATAATCTTGCGCCCGTCCTCAAGCAGTTTGTCTATGCGGGGATTTTTGAGATTTGTAAGATTGGTGTCGTCTTTTGTAGAATGCCAGAGGTTATATTGATCCGGATCCGATGGGACAGCCTGGGCTACCAGCAATGCCTGAAATTCATCGGGTATATCGGGAGTGACCTGAATGCTGACCTTTATACCCAATTGCCCCCAGTCTTTTTTCAGTTGTTCGGCTTCCGGCAAATAGGTGGGAACTGTGGAAAGGACAAGATTATCCGGTAGTTTTTCTACTTTGGATAACAGTTCCTGTGCCCGGGGAAGATCGTAGGTATATTTTTTCAAATCGGGATAATATGCCCAGGAAACGGGGGGAAGCGGTCCGTAAGCCCTGTTTTCCCAGCGGTCCTTGTCTGCAGCGTAGGCCAGGGACAAACGTAAATTTCTGCCGGAGGGACCGGAAAAAAAAGGATCCTGGGTATTGAAAAAAACGCCGACGTAACGATCCCAGGATATGTGCGGCAGAACTTCCAGGTCCGGCCAGCTGGATAAATCACCGGGTTCGATTGGGATGAAAAAATGTTGTATGTCAGAGGCGGAAGAGGTGAATTCACAGACGCGGGAACCAGAGTAACAGAAGTAAGATAAGGCCCGTTTTTTTTGAAACCGTGTATTTTATATGAACCCAGACCGATATAACGGGAAGGTAAAATCCGGATCAGTGACTTGGATATTTTGAGTACGGGGCGTGAAACTACCGCTGGCAAGGGGGAAAAGGGATCCTTGAGACGGATGATCAGGCGGGATGAATCCGGATATTCTACAGATGCATCCTGAAAACTGTATTTGATATCCTGGCTTTTAAGAGGTGTTCCGTCCTGCCATTTCAAATTTGTATTGAGAGTAAAGATATAAGTCCGGCCGCTATCTGTAGCCTGCCAGAAAGAAGCTATGCCGGGAGAAGGCAGACCCGATGGGTCAAGAGACGTCAGCCCGATACTGACCTTCTGCTGAATAGATGGCGGCAGATCCGGCAGGGAGTACCTGCCGATAATGCCGATACGGCGGTGAGTATTAAAGCGGATCAGAGTAGGAAGAAGGCGGGGAACGGTGACATACAGCAAAACTGAAATCACCAGGCCGATGATGATACCCCAGTAATATTTGGAAAGAAGTGCCTGGCTGAAGCGGAAAAAATACCTCAGTTTTTTATACATGGGGCGGAATGGTTATATCAAAACCTGGGTTATGACCGAGACAATGACAAAAAGAGCAGAAAGAAAAATTGTCAGGCGAAACACCAGAGTCTCCACTCCCCTTTTGGAGTGGTACGGCTGGCTGCCGAATGCCCGGCCCAAACCGGTGCCCTTTGCCTGTAGGAGTATCAGAGCCACGAGAATAATGCTGGTCAGGATTTGGACAGCCAATAAAACAGACTTCATAGCTTGATTATACCGTATGACCAATATTTAGTCCTGCAGGAGCCAGTAAAGAAAGTGGAAAGTCAGGGTGAGGACGAGGGTGGAGACGATAAAGGCACCGAAAGCGGAGAACTTGATTGAAGGAATTATGATGTAAGAAAGATTCAGGCCGGGAAAGGTGAACGGCTGGATGGAAAGATTGGGAATGAGCCAGATGACAATATACATCGTGGCCAAATTTGCCAGCCAACGAAAAACACCCAAAGTAAGCAAATGAATCGGAAGAAGCAGGAGATTGATTACGGGACGGACAAGGAGATTGACAACGGCTATGACGATGGCAGCCAAAAGGAGAGTCTGATAGCCACCGATATAGACTATCACACCTGAAAGAATTTTGGCAGCGATATATACCGAGGCAAGGTTGATGGCTATTGAGCGGAGGAGCAGGCGCAACATAAAAATTCTAAGTCTAAGTTTAAGTCTAAGAAGAAGTATTAGTCAAAGATTTTGAGCGGTGTTTGTGGTGCAGCCTGCGGGAGAAGCGATGGGCTTCGTCGCGAAGACGCACGAGAAGCAGAAGGCCGGGATCCGATTTGTCCAGCTTCAGCTCGCGGAATCCGTCCGCCGTAGGAAAAACTAATATTTCATCACGTTTCGCAAGGGCTATTACAGGAATATTAAAGTCTGATATTTGAGATTTAAGAATTGATAACTGGGGTTTGCCACCATCCAGAACGATCAAATCCGGCAGAGGCCAATCCGACCGGCGAAGACGGCGGATCAGAACCTCCCGCATCATATCCACATCACTATCCGTCCGGGGGGACTTAATAGTGAAATGGCGGTAACGGCGGTGGTCCGGCTCTCCGTCTACGGCTACGGTCATAGCTGCGGTAGCTGAAACGCCGCTGAGGTGGGCTACGTCATACATCTCAATTGTCCGCAATTCGTTTACGGAAAGGGCGGATTTTAAAGCATCCAGAGCGGACTGGCGTTTGTCTGCCGTGAGGTTGGGATTTATCAGATAATCGTCCGGAGAAACAGGCATCTGACGCAGATATGATAGAGCCGCAAGCCGGTCCCGCAAGCGGGCTGCCGATTCAAAATCATAAAACCGGGAAGCATAATTCATATGAGCCGATAATGATTTTTCGACAGATGAAAAATTCCCGTTTAGCAGGCGCCGCAGGTACCCGATATTGCGCCGGTATTGAGTGGCAGACATATTTTTATTACCAGGACAGGGGGTACATAAACCAAGATGAGAATAAAAACATGGCCGCCTGACAGGACGGGGGGCAATACAATACGGAGCGACAGACCTGAAACTGCGCAGGATACTTCTCGGGATCCGGGAATTTAAAAACGGCCCTACCAGGGCATTTAATGACTCGTGGTTGATCACCGGCCGGGGATACTGCTCGCGGGTAAGATGAATATAATAGGGCGACTTATCGTCCAAACCGGCAATATTATACGGAGGACGGAAGCGTTTGATCAGCCGCGATTCCAAAAGCAATGCCTCGATTTCGGAACCGACCTCAATAATTTCCACGGAACTGATCAAACCTAACAAACGGGAAGTCTTTGGGCCGAGGCGCTCAAGCGGTTGAAAATAAGAGCGGACGCGGTTTTTGAGATTTTTGGCTTTACCGACGTATAATACTTGACCGGGAGGATCTTTGAAGATATAAACTCCAGGCTTTAAAGGCAAAGAACGCCAGAGCGATGAGCGTGAAAGCTGAGGCACAAACAGTGATAATAAACCACACTAAATATAAACGGACGGGTACATTATAGATGAGAGTACGGCTGCCGACTACTGCAGAGATATCGGGAGGAGAGAAAGGCGGAAACGCAGAAGATACAATCGAAACAGGCAGCAGGGTCCGGCTGTATGGTGGAATGACTTTTACTACAGTATTCCGGGGACCGGATATACCCGTCCTTAAGCCCGAGAAAGAAACAGGGATATTATAAAATGCCTGTCCCTGAGGATTATTTAGTGACAGAGTGAAACTGTTTTCAATAAACGGAAGCATCCGGCGGGGAGGTATCCAGGAGATTTCCAAAGGCGAGGGCAGGAAATTTTTGTAGGGAGAAATTTCTATCCGGATGTCCTGGGTGGGGACGGAACTATCGTACAGGCCGGCGGAACGAGGATTTTGGGAATCTGATTTGTGGATGACAAAGGCGAAATGGTGAAAGTCGAACTTGTGGAAATAGTCCAAACCGCCAGATGTTTTTTGCCAGGTCGGATCAACGCTGATCCATGCGCTTCTGGAAGCATCCCAATATTCGGGCCAAGCGTGAAGCAGGTCACCTGCTAAGTTAACCGGTCGGAGACGCGGGTCCGTAGTATGTGCATAACCATTTATCTCCCGGGCGGGTATTCCGGCTGACCGGGCAAGTGCAATAAACAGATCCGTAAATTCAGTACATATAGAATTTTCAGGATTGTCCAAAGCAGCCAACGCTCCTTTGCGTGACCGGGGAGAGTTTGAAAGCGCCGAATAATCATATTTAAGATGACTGACTACGAAATTGTAAATATTTTCCACGTTTCCGAGACGTGCCGCATATTCACGTATCCGGGGATGATCCGACTGCCAGACAGAGGTGGAAGATAAATCAGTAGACTGGTCCGGCGGAAGCTGAGGCACATTTTTAGTGGGCTCTGCCAGGATATGAGCCTGGCCGGAAGCAATAACAAGAGTGGAGGTATCAGGACCAAGAGAATAGCGGGCGAGCCAGTTGCCATCCGGATCTACTGTCACGTTTTCCGGTAAGGGTGTCAAGGATTCGTAAAAAACCCGCTGATAAGCGGTATCCGGGGGTAGGGCTACGGACATGGAGACCTTTTTGTCTGTGGGGTTTGAAAGCCGATAAATAAGATTGAATCCAAAAGCCTGGAAATTCCCGAAAGCCGCTGCCACACCGGAGGCGGAAACCCGGTCTTTGGGAAAAGTGTAGCGGCGGTAACCTGACGCAGCCGGCGCTGTCTGTAACGGTTCGGGAGAAATATATGCAGGATCACCGAATTCGGAAGGGATATACAAATCCAAGTCATATTTGTCGACAATTTCCGGATTTCCCAACCGGGGAAGCGTTATTTCCCAAACCTGGCCGCTTTTGACTGCAGGGCGGCCGTCGTAGCGAAGATAAAATACGCGGGAAGCTCCCTTTCCGACTACCGGTTCGCGAAAATTAACAGTGATGACATTTGAGTTTTCCTGCTTTTTGGATAGGGTTATATCCAAAGGTCCGGAGGAATCACGGCCGGAAATATTTGCAGGTGTGTCGTCCAAAAGTTCCAGCTGGTAGGAAGAAGCGTAATATCCGGAAAGCAGGTTTGTGAGGGTGATTTTTTGTTCGATATGAGCCGAACCATCCCGGTCATAACGGTATTCCACATGGAAGTCGGTAGAAAACTGACCGGAAGCATGAGAGGCAACAGGTAACAGTAGAAAAAGAATAGGAAGTAATGCGAACAGGGAACGAGTAACAGCAGGCATTAAGTTTATTTTACTAGATTGACGGACTCAAGGCTGAAGAATGTCTTCGGTGCGGCCGTCCACTGAGATGACGATTTCATTGATCGTGGGGAATTGAAGCAAAGTGGCACGGATTTGGGAAACGATATTAAGAACTCTGCAGGAACCGCCGGTCCGGTCCAACTCGGAGCTGAAATCTGCCCGAGCCACACTCCCGTTGATCGTGATTGCCTGGAGGGAAACCTGAGCCGGGACGGAAGAATAATACCCCAGTTCCTTTTCAAAAGTAGTAGGACCATCAAGAAGACTTTCTAAAGCTTTTTGGGCTACAGCAGGGGTTTTGGCCGCCCGCCTTTCGACCGGATAGACCAGGGTACAATCGGCCGCGTCCGGATTTTGGCTGTTGCTGCCTAAAAATATTTTAAAAGAAAAAGATTCTCCGGAAGGAAAACGTATCGGGATACGGACGATATTTATCTCTGAGCCGTCTTTGGGCGAGCCGGAAAAAACATTTAATACTCCGGCGGTCGTCGTGGGTGGAGTGTAGTGGGTTGTCACAGTAAACGGACCGAGTTCGCCAACATCCGGGGCATTTGCCATCGCGTATCCTTCGGCAAGAATATTTCCCGCAGAATCCGAAAGGCGGTAGTTGAAGTTGTTTTCAAAAACCCTAGCCCTTCCCGTAATCGATAAAATATACCCTATGTCAGTGCCGGAATGGGGGTATGAAACTTCAATATTGCCGCTGCCGCTGACTTCCGGACCAGGCGTAGCAGATGGAGTCAAGAGGATATTTTCTGAAGGAGGATTAACTTTGCGATCCGCAACAAATAAGTAACTAAAAAACAACACCAGCGCCAAAACCGGAAGAGCAAACAACACGGGAAAAAATTTTTTCACCGGATCAATTTTACGCCTTTTTGCCAATTTGTTGTACAATTCGCGGATATGCTGCACGCAAAATGCGGTAATAACGGATTAGAATTTGAGTTGAAATTGCCTGCCGGAGGCAAAAAAAAATCAATGATCAGGAAGTGTCCTACCGACGGGGAAATAGTAATAAAACAAAGCCACACTGAGGATGGGAAATATATCCAGGCGATGTGTACAGCATGCCTGTCTATGTTTTTAAAAGTGGAACCTTCAGGAAATAAAAAAGAACAAAATTATGGACCCTGATAAACAGGCATTTAATCTCCGGAGTGTGAAATCGGTCATACTCAAGAAAAACTCAAGATATTTTTCTGCATTAGATTAAAGTAGGCAGATGGAAAAATCATCGAAGTCGGAGCCGGAAATTGTTTGGTCAATAATAGGCGCACAGCTATTTTTTGGACACCTGACAAAATATAGAGACGATCTTTGCAGGGAAATGAATATCGGGAATATTGATTGGGAAACTAAACAAGACTCGGGATTGTATGAAAAATCAGAAGAATTGGTGAATGTTCTGAGAGGGAGACTGCCTGAAAAATTCGAAGAATTTACAATGCTTTGCGAAAATGTATTGAAAATGCTTCCGGTCAAGAAAAAACGAAAAGTATAAAACTGAAAGCGTCAACGAAGAAAAGCACCGGTGGGAGAATCCTTATGTTCGGAAATCCGTTCCGGGGTACCGACGGCGACCACTTCTCCTCCACTGTCCCCTCCTCCGGGACCCAACTCGATGATCCAGTCTGCATTTTTTATGACATCCAGATTGTGTTCGATGACGATAACAGTGTTGCCGTTTTCGACGAGACGGCGAAGAACCATGAGGAGTTTTTCCAGATCCGCAAAGTGCAGACCAGTAGTGGGTTCGTCCAGAATATAAACCGTTTTACCTGTAGACCGTTTGGAAAGCTCCGTGCCCAGCTTGACACGCTGGGCTTCGCCTCCGGACAAAGTCGGGGCCGGCTGGCCAAGACGAATATAATTGAGCCCTACATCCGTCAGAGTAGACAGTTTTTCCCGGGCCGGCGGAAATGAGCTGAAAAAATCCGCTGCTTCCTCGACTGTCATATTCAGAACTTCGGCGATGTTTTTGTTTTTAAAATGCACCTCGAGGGTTTCCGAATTGTAGCGGGTACCCTTGCAGATTTCGCAATTGACATAAATATCCGGTAAAAACTGCATTTCGATTTTTATCTGGCCCTCTCCCTGGCAGGCTTCGCAGCGGCCGCCTTTGACATTGAATGAAAACCTCCCGGGAAGGTAACCCCTGACCTTGGCTTCGGGAGTGAGAGCAAAAAGGTCGCGGATGGGGGTAAACAAACCCGTATAGGTGGCGGGGTTTGACCTGGGTGTGCGGCCGATGGGAGATTGATCCACCATAATGACACGATTGACATCTTCAACGCCTTCAATACCTGAAAACTTTCCGGGGTGTTCGCGGTGGTCGCGGTTTAAGCGGACGGCAAGAGCCTGATACAAAATATCTATTAAAAGTGTGGATTTACCGGAGCCGGAAACACCTGCTATCACGATGAATTTACCCAAGGGGAATGCGACTGTAATATTTTTCAGGTTGTGTTCTGAGGCGCCGTGCAAGATTAATTCATTGCCTGTATCACTGACATTGCCAACACCTACGGAAATTTGCTTCTTACCGGAGAGGTATTTGCCTGTAAGCGAATCCGGGTCCGACTTTACCTGGTTCGGCGTACCCAGGGAGACGACAAGACCACCGTGATCCCCTGCACCAGGACCGAAATCCACCAGAAAATCCGACTGCAGCATCATATCCCGGTCGTGCTCCACCACTATGACGGTATTTCCCAGGTCACGAAGACGCTTTAAAGTGTTTATTAGCCGCTGGTTGTCCCGTTGATGAAGTCCGATGGACGGCTCATCCAGGACATACAAAACTCCGGACAAACCGGAACCGATCTGCGAAGCCAGACGGATGCGCTGGGCTTCCCCGCCGGCCAGAGTGTTTGCTGTCCTGTCCAGCGTAAGATAATCCAGGCCGACGGAAACCAAAAAACCGAGTCGTTCACCGATTTCCTTAATGATGGGAGTAGATATAGCCAGCTCACGATTATTCAGGCCGCCAAGGCTGGTGAGGTGACGAAGGGAGGCGGAAATAGACATACGGGTAATGTCTACTATGGACCGGCCTTCGATAGTTACCGATAAGGCTTCCGGCTTGAGCCTGCGGCCGGTACATTCAGGGCAGGTTTCTTTACGCATGTATTTTTCTATTTCACGACGGATGAAATCCGACTGGGTCTGCTTGTATCGGCGCTCAAGATTGGGGATGATACCTTCAAAAGAGTTACCGACATTTGAACCATATAGCAATAATTTTTTTTGAGCAGGAGTAAGATCCCGGATGGGAACGCGAATGGGGACAAATTGGGCGACTTTTTGTGAAAACCAGGAATCGTAAGTGAAAGTATTGGCATACGGGAGAATACCGCCTTCGGATATGGTCAGATTAGGATTCAGCACGGATTTATCGTCGATTTTTAACAGAGTACCCAGACCGGTACAGGTGGGGCAGGCGCCGTGCGGGGAGTTGAAAGAAAACAGGCGGGGCTCGATCTCAGGAAGGGAAATATTGTCTAACGGGCAGGAAAAACGTTCAGAAAACAGGTGGTCTGACAGCTCTTTGGGTTTGACGGGCATGTCAAAAGATTTGTCCAGTACCTGCGATAGTATGCACAGACCTTCCGATAGCTTGAGAGCAGACTCAACGGCTTCGAAAAGGCGGGAACGAACTTCCGGTGAGGTGTTTGCTTTGAGCATTTCCCGGGATATCATTAGCCGATCAACAACCACGTCTATGGTGTGCTTGTTGTTTTTGAGAAGCAGAATATCCTCGTCCAGACCGATGATCTTGCCGTCCACCCGCACCTGAGTAAAGCCTTTTTGGCGCAGAGACGAAAAAAGATCGGTAAATTCGCCTTTGCGATCCCGGATCACAGGTGAAAGGATTAAAAATTTACCAATTTTCAATTTATCAATTTTCAATGAATTCTCAAATTTTTTAAATATCATATCTACGATCTGCTGTGGGGAAAGACGGGCGATTTCCCGGCCACAGACCGGGCAGTGGGGATGACCGATACGGGCGAACAGCAGGCGGAGATAATCGTAAATCTCCGTTACCGTACCCACGGTAGATCTGGGATTGTGCGACGCGGATTTCTGATCGATGGAGATGGACGGAGACAAACCCTCGATATGGTCTACATCCGGTTTGTCCATAACCCCTAAAAACTGACGGGCATATGAAGACAGGGATTCCACATAGCGCCTCTGGCCTTCGGCATATATCGTATCGAATGCCAGTGAGCTTTTACCGGATCCTGATAGACCGGTAAACACGATCAATTGGCCTTTGGGAAGGTCTAAATCTATATTTTTAAGATTGTGTTCACGGGCCCCCCGGATCTTTATAAAGTCATTCATGGCAAATGATTATTGTACTACCGGTTTCGGGTTTTGTTCAAGAGGCAGAGAGGGAGTTATCTGGCGGGCATCTTTTCCTGCTGGCGGCGCATGGGGGGGTAGGATAGCCGGTCTCCGCGATTGGTCTTTTCCTCACGGATCGGACTGCGGATCTCCAACCGGGGACCGCGGGGTCCGGAAGAAGACGGCGGGTGCTTTTT
>Ga0075752_146_pt1 | contig 9821 bp, 9 predicted proteins | sample RifGroB1_FD_67819 | JGI IMG/M metagenome (GOLD analysis project Ga0075752, IMG submission 67819) | Microgenomates (Amesbacteria) bacterium GW2011_GWB1_48_13
CGGTACGGCCACCATCACCGCCCAGTGCATCATGGGGGGAGTATCGAGGGGATCCGACACGGCATCGATTTCCGTCGGAGGAGCGCCTACCCCGACTCCCGCCCCCACATCTACACCGGCGCCCACAGTCTTGCCGACCCCTACTGTAACTCCCACCAGGACTCCCACACCTCCGGCTACTCCAACCAAAACCCCCACTCCCATTGCCGCATCCTGCACCGTCAATCTGACTCCGACTTCATCTTCGCTAAATACAAACGATACGGTGACTTTAACCGCTGCAGTGTCAGGAGTTACCGGGGGGACAGTATCCCAGGTGAATTTCCTGACAAGTGATTCGACAGTAGCCAGCCTGTCTACCGCATCTGATACGACCTCTCCGTATACCGTGGTAGTTACGGGCAGATCGACCGGTACGGCCACCATCACCGCCCAGTGCATCATGGGGGGAGCCGTCGGAGGAGCGCCTACCCCGACTCCTACGCTGACACCAACACTTACTCCCACGCCACTTCCTTCCAGCACTCCAACCCCAATACCGGCATCGTGCAGCGTCAACTTAAGTCCTACATCCTCCTCGCTTAATCCCGGAGGCACAGTATTACTTACAGCTTCTGTTACCGATGTAACCGGCGGGACGCTTACCGGAGTAAACTTCTCCAGCAATAATGCCACCGCAGCAACGGTATCTCCCACCAGTGATGCGGGATCTCCTTTCACTACGACGGCAACTGCCGGGAGCACGGGTAGCGCAACCATATCCGCGCAATGTCTGATAGACGGAGTGTCCCGGGGGGCCGATACCGCAACCATTAATGTGACTTCATTGCCGACTCCAACACGCACCCCAACTCCGTCACCCAGCCAGACACCAACAATGGCGCCTTCGCCTACCCGGACACCCACCCCCGTCCCCATATCATGTACCCTCAACATGTCCCCCTCAACTACTACGACCGGGGTTAGCGGAACAACGGTATTTACGGCGACGGTGACTGATGTGACCGGAGGTACCGTCTCGGCGGTGAATTTCACTTCTTCCGACACGGGTGTGGTGACTGTTTCCCCCGCAAGCGATGCAGCTTCACCGTATTTAACAACTGCTACCGCTCAGGCATTGGGATCGGAGACGATTACTGCCCAGGCAATAATCGGAGGAATAGCCCGGTGTTCAGATGTGGCCATTTACAACGTGGCAGCGCCTACCCCGACACCTACTCCGGTCTGCGCACCCATCAACGCTCCCGCCCAGGTAAATGTGGAAGATGTGGTAAATAATATTCGGGTCACATGGACAGACAGCTCAGCCAACGAGACAGGATTTAATGTGTACCGCAGAGGTCCCAGCGACCCGGATTTTGTCCTGCAGACGGCATCTCCTCTCCCGGCTAATACGACTGTCTGGAACGATCCCAACGAAATTTGCGGTGTGAACTACCTGTACGGAGTGCGGGCAATGCTTTCGACTGCCCCGCCCTCGTGTCCTTCCGAGAGCGCCATGACTACGGGAAGCGGGGTGTGTTCCGTAATTATGCCGTGGTTCCAAGCCCGGGAAGGGGACTTAACAGCTGCTACGCAAAATGTAGGAACGGGGCTGCCTCCCGGGGCGCCGCCGCCTTATATGATGGAAGACGGGTCCTCTGGTTTGCCGGGTATGGTGTTTGGTAGAGGCCTGTACTCCATTGCGGATTACAGCACCAGCAGTAAGGGGTGGATTTTGAACCTGGCCACCCCTCTTGAATCACTGGTCCGGCGGCCGGAAAACCAATTCAGCGTAATGAAGGAAAAAATCTTTTCCCGGACGAGTGTATACAACATTACTGCTGCAACTTTGGGAGCAGCAGAACTGAACTCGGCCATAGACGCGGCGGTTACCGGAAGCAACAAAATTACCGTTGGCGGAATCACCCAGGGAGGGATTTCTCCTACTCCGACCCCGGTACCTGCAGGGCTGATAACAGATCTGAGTGTGAACGATTCGGACAACCGGGCAGACTGGTCGATACAAGCCAATATCCAGGGGAGCAGCAATATGTACGGTGACAGGACATATAACATAGGATCACTGCCGGCATCACTGGCGGGTTTGGATTGGATCCGGACGGCTGATGATTCCAAAAACTATTCGTCTTCTCCAGTTGTTTACTTTAAAGTAACGCAAAACGCGACTGTTTATGTAGCCCATGACGACAGGGTAACGGATAAGCCTACCTGGCTTTTGACCTGGACGGATACGGGGATGGATTTGGTCAATACCGAACCTGTGACTTTTAGCATATATTCCAAAACTTATTCCGCAGGCTCGGCGGTGTCTCTGGGGACAAATGGTGTAGCGAGTACCGCATCAATGTATACGATAATCGTCAGAAACAATACGGTGCCGACTTCAACTCCCTCCCGGACTCCAACACCGCAGCCATCCAGCCCTACCCCGACCATAAATCCTTCGAGCAGTACCATAAAAATCGTACATCACGGGGCAGTCACGCTGGCGGGAGGTTCCGCTTCTGTAAACGTCAATTTCCCGGCTGTGATCATGAACCGGTCTTACCTGACTTTTACTACCAGATACAGCGGAACAAATGCTTCCTGTGAGGTTATTTCCGGTCAAGTATCAAGTACCACCCAGGCAACTTTTTCCAGATTGACTGCATGTGCCGGAGAAAGCGTGGATATCCAGTGGTCCGTGGCGGAATTTCTGGGCGGAGTGAATGTATACCGGGGATCAACCACTATAACTTCTACCGCACAATCAATCACAATACCGTCTGTAAATACTTCCCGGGCTTTCCCCTTGATTTCCTGGCGCAATGACCAGGCCGGCTACACGGGGAAAAGCTTCTTCAAGGGCAAAATTACAGGCAGCACCACTCTACAGCTGGAAGTCGGCAGTGCTACCCAGACAGCAGTTGTGGAGTGGCAGGTAGTAGAAATGGCCGATGCGGAAGTGTACACCGGAGATGCAGCGATGACGGATACCACATCTTCGTATAGTGTGGTGTTGGGAACACCGATAGTCCAATCCCGATCATTCCTATTGTTCAGCCAGACAGGTACGACCGGTGTTTCCGCCAATATCGGGCAGAAAATGGTGCAAGGCAAAATCACCGGTACCAGCGGACTGTCCTTCACACGGGATCAGACCGGAATGACCGTCAATATTACCTGGTATCTAGTGCAGCTGCCTGCCGGTAGCCTGGTACAGACGGGTGAACTGGCGTTTGCTGCGGAAACGACTAAGCAAATCGGTGCAGCCCAGGGATTGACGGCGGTAATCCCCTCCAGGTCCCTGGCTTTCAATGCCGGCTGGCTGTATTCGGGAGGCCGCACACCTTACTCCTCTTCAGCCAATCCTGGTGTAGTGTTAGCGGCATCGGAGATAATCAACGGAGGCACAGACTTGAGTTTTACCAGAAACAATACTGCCTCTTCGGCTACTATTCAGTGGTTTTTGGTGCAGTTTCCGGGGCAGACACCGACGTCTACGCCCACTTCCATTCCTTCCCCCACTCGGACTCCGACACCGTTACCTAGCCCTACCCCACAACCCACACCTGTTGTCGGGGCAGTTGATATAGCCGTGGTGTACCGAAGCGGGGATTTGACGCTGAGCGAGGAAACAAATATCGGCGACCGAAAGACAATCATTGTGACGGACGGTAATGTAAATATAAACGGGAACCTGAATTTGAATGACGATAACGGATTCCTACTGGTATTGGCCGGCGGAAACATTACAGTTTCTCCCGGAGTAGGGGAGGCGACTTATAGAAATATTTCCGTATCCGGCGGTTATAACAGTCCACAGCTGGAAGGTATCTTTTATGCCCAGGGGACTTTTAATACCGGTACCGTGGGTATAACAGGAACGGATATTCAGCTGCGAACGGACGGAACAGTAATAGGTATGGAAGGGGTAACGTTGGGCAGAAATGTGGCAGGGATATACTCAGCGGAATACTTCAATTTCCGTCCGGAGATGACTTACCTGGTGCACAAGCTGGGATTGCGCAAGAAAGTCACCCAGGAATTGACAAATCCATAAAGTAGCCGGACGGTTCGGGTTTTGTTGGTGGTACAATAAGGCGATGGATAACGAACCGCTGGCGGAAAGACTGAGACCCGGAAACCTGGATGAATTCGTGGGACAGGAACACCTGACCGGAAAGAGCGGGCCTCTGCGATCGGCAATTGAAAAAAAGCATTTGTTTTCCTTTATATTGTGGGGTCCGCCGGGGACAGGCAAAACCACGCTGGCTCGGATTTACGCGGGTAGTCTGGGAGCGGAATTTCACCAATTGTCTGCGGTAAGTGCAGGGAAGGAAGATGTAAAGAAAGTAATCAGTCTAAGTTTAAATTTGAGGCAGAGGAGGGTACTGTTTTTGGATGAAATTCACCGGTTTAACAAGGCGCAGCAGGATTATCTGCTGCCATACGTGGAAAACGGGGCAATAACGTTTATCGGGGCGACGACGGAAAACCCAAGTTTTGAAGTGATATCGCCGCTTTTATCCCGGTGTAGGGTGTTTACGCTTAAAGAGCTGGAAACGGAAGACTTGAAAAAAATCGGGGAAAGGGTCCGGAATTCGGGGATTAAAATCGGGGAAAAAGAAATGGAGTGGGCAGCCAATTTTGCCAACGGCGACGCAAGGCAGTTTATTGGGCTCTTAGAATCCACAGCCAAGCTCTATAAAAATGTAAGCATCGAAAATTTCAAATTAACTTTACAGACTAAGGCTTTGAGATATGACAAAGGGGGAGAAGAGCATTTCAATACCATTTCGGCATTTATCAAGACCATGAGGGCAGGGGATACGGATGCGGCTTTGTATTATCTGGCCAGGATGGTGGACGCAGGAGAAGATCCCTTGTTTATCGCCAGGCGGATGGTGGTATTTGCCAGCGAGGATGTGGCATCGCCCACGGCATTGGTGGTAGCGGATGCGGTATTCAGGGCTTGCGAGACCGTGGGACTGCCGGAGTGTCAGGAAAACTTGGCGGCGGGGACGGTGTATCTGGCACAAACTAAAAAAGACAGGAGAGCGTACGAAGCGTACATGAAGGCCCTCTCGGACGTGCGACAATACGGCAACCTGCCGGTACCGCTCTCCATCCGTAATCCCGTGACCAAACTAATGAAAAGTGCCGGCTATGGGAAAGGATATGAGATGTATACCAAAGACAGCCTGCTGCCGAAATAACTATCTTGTAGTATAATCAATATATGAACAAGAGTGAAAAACAACTGATCAGCGATCTATCTGAAGCATGGAATTTATTTGGAGCAGCGGACAGAAAGAAAGCGGAAGATGGGAAAGATTTTGAGCACCTTTGCGCTACCGTGGCAGCGGCGGCGCTCGGAGGAGAATGTCCGGAAGGAATCCTGGGCTATTTGGAAAATTTGCAGAGCATGCGAAGGGTGGTAGATCTGGATGAAATACTGACTGATCTGGGATTGAGATGGGGGGTGGTGTTGGAGGGACAAAATTGCCTGGATCCGGAAAAAATTGAGCGGGTGTTGGCCAACCGGCGGAAAGTTAAGGATTGGGGTGGCGAGTGGATTGAAGTCAGGGGGTTTTTGGGGGTGACGGTGTATCCGAAAGACTATAAAAACCAATCACATGTGTTTGCCATCGTCCCAAGACACCTTTTACCCAGGTCCTATAGGAAGGTAAACAAGAATCTCCAAGGTCATTTTGTGATCGATACCGCGGAGTCCGGCAACGATAGAATGATGCTGGCGGACAGCAGGGATATTGCTGATAAGCTGAAGATAGAGGTAAATGAAGGAGCGGAGACCTGGTTGGGTATTGTGGTAAAAGAATGATGCTTACCTGATCAGAAGCGAGAGGATCTCGGAGACGACGAAGGCGATATAAATGGAGAAGAGGACCATGCCTTCGGAGTCTGAGAGCCGGAATTTACTGCGAATTGAGTAGATGAATACAGACAGGGATATGACCATAAAAACCGCCGTAGTCTCAAAAATCGCCCATTCTGAAATAGCGAACGGTCTTATCAGTGCCAGGGCGGAAATAATCAAGGTATTGGTGGCGGCAGATCCCAGGATATCACCAATTACCAGCGACGACTCCTTTTTCCTGATGGCTGCGAAGGCTACAGAAATTTCCGGAAGGTTGGTACCTACCGAAAGTATAAGGATCCCGACACTGACCGGCGGCACACGAAACAGGCTGGAAAGATTAAGAGATGCAAAGACTATAGCCCGGGAGGAAAGGATTACCCCAAGCAGACCGGCGCCGGACAGGACAGCGGTATGCAGGATTTTATGGTTTAACAGGGATTCAGTAAGCGGAGGTGAGTTTTCGGGACGGAGGCGGAAAATGTACAGCAAATACACAATATACAGAAAAGCCAGAAAGAAGCCGTCCAATCGTGTCAATTGCAAATCCAGCAGCAGCACCAGGGGTGCGAGAATCAGGGCGCTGATTTGAACCAGCCTTTGCAGTTGATGCAGATCCGGGCGAATGACGACGCCACGGTTTAACCAGGCAGTACCGCCGGCAATAAGTGACAATAATACTACTGTAGCGCCAAACAGGTTACCCAGAGATAGCTGGGGAGTGTTTGAAAGGACTGAGTTGACGGCAATAAAAATTTCAGGGATAGAGGTAGCAAAACCCAGAAGAATAAAACCGGTAAGAAACTGTGACATTCCCAGATGGTGTCCGAGGCGGGTGATGGCAGTAATCAAAAACTGGGATGAATGCGTCAGAATAAAAACGGCGACTGCCAAAATAAGTATGTAGAACACCAGAGAGAGCAGGATACCCATATATAATATATGTTAGCAGATTAGAACTGCAGGGGGATTGATTTTGGTGTTTTTATAATGGTACTATTTATCTAATGCCTGGTACAAAAAATAAGAATACGGATACAGAAATCCCGAGCCAAGTGGTGGCAGAGCCACCGGTGACCTCCGTACCCCGATCAGATTCGCAGGACCAGCAGCCCGGGGGACAACTGGCGGATGCGGCTACTACCCCTGCAGCGGAGCCCGCACCTATGCCCGCAACTGTGAACCCCGAGACGGCAGGAGGAGAAATAGACTATGGTACTTCAGGCACGACAGCACCGGTTTCGATGGTGACTGAAGAGTTGGCACAGCAAAGCCAGAAAGAAGAAAAAAAAGGAGGGGGAGCCCTATGGATGATTATCGGGATTTTGATCGGTCTGGCGGCGGGAGGAGCAGCCGGGTACGGAGTCGCAAACTGGAGAGAATCACAGACGTCGTCTACAGCTCAGGTCCAGGAAAAAACCGGATCTACCGAAGAAACAGCAGCCGGGAAAACGGAGCCTACTCCGACTCCGGGCGAAAATGAGCCGGAACGGGAAAACCTGACATTGCAGGTCCTAAACGGAAGCGGAGTCAAGGGAGCTGCCGGTAAGGCAATGGAATATCTCGAAAACCTGGGATATAAGGATGTAGAGACCGGGAATGCCGACAAATCTGATTATGTGGAAACGGAAATTCGGGTAAAAGCCTCGAAAAAGGAATTTAAAAATCTTTTGAAAGAGGATCTGAAAACGGAATATGAATTGGCGGACAGCGAGGAAACATTGCCTGAAACGGCGGAATTCGACGCGGTAATCGTCATCGGACAACAAGCGACCGAAGATGAATAAGCAGGTGATAGGATTTATTAGTTTTTTATTTCGCCGGATTGGACCCGTACACAATCCTTCCTTAAGGGATCGGTATGCGGAAGCGGATGAAAGAATTTGCCTTTCTGCAAAGCGTAAAGATACAGGGAGCAGTTATTGAGACAGTGAAAATTTTCAGGGTCGGCCAAACAACGGACGGGATATAAGGGTTCGGTTTTCTCGGACTTATTCATGTAAGGGTAAAACCAAAGTATATCATGATATTTTGTTAGAATTGGAGACGATGATTAATAATTTTTGGGTAAAACCGGCCAGGCCTTTTTTCTGCTTGGCTCCGATGGAGGACGTGACCGATACGGTATTCCGAAGAATGGTGATAAGTTTCGGGAGGCCGGACGTTTTTTTTACGGAATTTACCAATGTCGACGCTATCGTGCACGCAGCTTCGCAGGCGCAAAAATTTGTCCTCGATTCCCGTCCGCTTCGACGACTGGATTTTACCAAAGAGGAAAGGCCGATTGTTGCCCAGATATGGGGAACAGATCCAGATAAGTTCAGACAAGCCGCAGAAATAATACGGCTTCTGGGTTTTGACGGGATCGATATCAATCTCGGCTGTCCGGTGAGGGACATAGTCAAAAAGGGTGCGTGTTCGGCGATGATAACAGACAGTTCAAGTCAAAGTCTTTGGCTAAGAAAAAAGGTAAGTGATATTGTCGCTTCTGCCAGGGATGGGGGAGGGGGACTGCCGATAAGCGTAAAGACGAGAATAGGGAGGGACAAAATAATTACTGAGGACTGGATAGGGTATTTGCTGGAGCAGGAGCCGGCAGCAATCACGATTCACGGCCGAACGACAGCCGAACAGTCTGCGGTGCCGGCGCATTGGGAGGAAATCGGGAAAGCCGTACAGCTAAAGTCTAAGATCAAGTCTAAGACTAAAATTATTGGCAATGGGGATGTGAAGAACCGGGAGGATGGGAAGCAGAAGGCGGCGGAATACGGTGTGGATGGAGTGATGATCGGGCGGGGAGCACTGACAAACCCGTGGGTATTTTCCGGTAAAGAACCGACGATAAATGAGAGACTGGAAGGCCTGGTCCGTCATAGCCGAATGTACGTGGAAATACCCAAGGAGGCAAAAAGCTTCGCGCCTATGAAGAAATTTATCAAAGCGTATATAAATGGTTTCCCGGGTGCTTGCGAAATGCGGTTGAGTTTAATGAAGGTGAAAAACGCGGCCGAGATGGAAATACTTTTGAATGAATACCTTCTTCTTTATTTATAGTAATTTTCATAAATACCGGCCAGATAAATCTCTCAAGAGATTTTGGTCTTTTGGTACCAGCGGAAGAGGCCAGCGGCGTAGGGATTTATTTCTTCCATTTCTTCCAGGACTTTGTCGCGAAGTTCGGAAGACGCAATTTTCCCATCCTGCGCCGTGCGATAGACCCAGGCTGAAACACGGGAGGCAAGAGCTTGGGCGTCTGTTTTTTCCACGCCGGCAGCTGCTGCTACCCGGGCAATTTTTTCCTGCTGGAATGATTCCAGCGACCCGTCTCTTTTAATCACCTGCATATAACCATTTTACAATATTACAGGAATCCGGGGTAAAATGCTGTAAATGAATGAGCGGGAAAAACGGGAAGCAAACCGATTAACAAATATTGTGACGATTATGATGGTACAGACTTTCCTGGATGCCGGATTAGTAAATAAAGCAGAACTGGAAAGACTAAAAATGGGTGAGTTTGTAAACCGGCTGCTAGCATTGAAGCGGGAACTGGAATCCATGAACCCTTATGAGCGAAAGGGTTTTATGGTGTCTAAAATGAGAAATCTACCACCGGAAAGACAGAAGTCTCTAAGAAAATTTTATGAAATCGGCATAAAGGAAACACTTAAGCAAAATCTGGGAGAAACTGATCCGAAAATAAAAAAGAAAAGGAGAAGTAGGAATTAAAGACAGTCACTTTCCGCCATCGGATTTATTGGTATGCAAAGGCCTTTAGGGCGGTCTTGCTGTCCGGGAGCGTGACTTCGTGTACAGCCCGTAAAATACCGGGAGGCGGAGGATTGTCCCGGGGGACAATGTACAAACGGTTTGGGGTGGGAGTTTCCGAATTCCAATTGATATCACGGAATTCATATTTATCAAAAAACAAACCCCGGCTATTCTCAACGCGGACGAG
>Ga0075752_128_pt1 | contig 9599 bp, 6 predicted proteins | sample RifGroB1_FD_67819 | JGI IMG/M metagenome (GOLD analysis project Ga0075752, IMG submission 67819) | Microgenomates (Amesbacteria) bacterium GW2011_GWB1_48_13
GACTTGAATTTCATCATTTGCTGTTTCAGGGTACTCTTTAGCAAGTCGAAGGGTACGGACTGCATCACCCCTCCGGACAGCACAATCATCTCCGGCGACCAGATGACGATCAGGTTATGTATTCCCACTGCCAGGAGTCTTGCTTCGTTCTCCCATGCTTGTTGATCTGCAATTTCCTCAGGCGTTCTTCCGTAAATTCTTTCCAGTGCCCTGCCGGACACGAAATCTTCCCAGTAACCGATATTGCCGTCCACGTCTATTATCTGATGCCCGGGTTCAAATCCAAATGCATTGGTCTCTATTTTTCCGTCGGTTATTTTTACCCCTCCCACTCCGGTACCGACGGTCAAAAATCCCACGGTTTGTTTTCTCCTGCCGGCTCCGGCAATTGCCTCCCCCAACCCTCCCAAAGCGGCATCGTTTTCCAAAATCACTCGGCCTCCGCTTGCAACCTCCAGCCGTTTTTTTATCTCCTTTCCCTCCCAGTCTTTCAGATTAGGACTGGTCAAAAGCTTTGTTTTCTTTTTATCCCACACCCCCGCAAATCCCGCTGTTACTCCTCTGATCGTATTCCCGCCTCCTGCTTTTTTTATTTCGTTTTCAATTATTTTTATACCCTCTTCAAAAATTTGCGGGGTTTTAATGCAGGAAACATTATCAAACGACTGGCCGTTTCCGGATATTCCCATCCGGATATTCGTTCCTCCGATGTCAAATACTAAATACATTTTCCTGTATAAATAGTATAGTATAAACAATGCCCATCAGGGTGCTGATGTTTGGTTGGGAACTTCCCCCATTCAACAGCGGAGGACTGGGTGTGGCTTGTGATGGCTTAAGCACCGCCCTAGCTCAACAAAACATCGACTTGACTTTCGTTTTGCCCCACAGATTCCCTATAAACAAGGGCGGCTTTAGGCTGGTTTTTGCGGACGACCAGCCTTCAGATTGGTCAAACCAATCGCCGTATCTGCACCCTTCGTCTTCACCGGCCGCATACATTCGTGACCTTTTATTATCTGTCCGGCGTTATGCGCGTAATGCCCGTCGGATTGCAGCCGAAAATCCACACGATTTAATCCATGCCCACGACTGGTTGTGTTTCCCGGCCGGCATAAGTGCTGGACAGGTCTCGGATCGTCCATTAGTTTCGCATATCCACGCGACGGAATACGACCGTTCAGGGGGCAGCGGCGCCGACCCCATAGTTTACTCTCTGGAAAAACAAGGGCTGGACGAAGCGGATGCGGTCATCGCTGTCAGCAATTTCACCAAAAGGCTGCTTACTACCCATTACTTCCAGCCTGCCTCCAAAGTCAATGTGGTTCACAACGGCATCAAAACCGAGGAATTCGGATTTGAATCCCCTTCCGGAACTGATATTCTCGATCCTCTGAAAAAAGCCGGCTACAAGGTCGTCCTGTATGTCGGCCGTCTTACCATGTCCAAGGCGCCGGATAATTTCATCCGGGCAGCCGCCCGAGTGCTGGAATACCAGCCAAAAACAGTATTTTTACTTGCCGGATCAGGCGAGATGGAAAGCCAGGTCATATCTCTTGCCGCCCGGCTGGGAATTTCAGATAAGGTTTTATTTGCCGGATTTATCCGGGGCACCCTGCTTCACCAGGTTTTCAGAACAGCTGACTTGTTTATTATGCCTTCCGTTTCGGAGCCGTTCGGGCTTACAGCGCTCGAAGCCGTTGCTTCCGGTACACCTGCCCTGATTTCCAGGCAATCCGGTGTTTCCGAAGCCCTGTCTCACGTCCTCAAGGTGGACTTTTGGGATATCGACGAGATGGTCAATCAGATCGTCTCCGTACTCAGCCATCCTCCTCTCCACGATGCTCTGCAGGCCAACGGCCGCAAGGAAGTAAAAGGCGTCTCCTGGGCCGCCGCCGCCGCCAAAACCATCGAAATCTACAAAAAAGTCTTGCGAAAAAACTGAATTGATTGAATATTGAAAATTGAACATTGAATATTGATTATAAATTTCAAATTAAAAATGAAAAATTAGGTTCATGAGCGCCCTTTGTCTCTATTTCCAGGTCCACCAGCCGTATCGCGTCCGCAAATACCGGATTTTTGATATCGGCCGTTCACACGAGTATTTCTCGGACTCCTCGCCCAGGTTAAGCAACAAAACCATTCTCAACAAGGTATCTGAAAAATGCTATCTGCCCACCAACAACACTCTCCTGCGACTCTTAAAAAAACATCCTCAGTTCAAGATCAGTTTTTCTCTGTCGGGCGTCCTTTTGGACCAGCTTCAGGAATTCGCCCCTGCAGTTCTGGATTCATTCAAAAAACTGGTTGGTACCGGCCGTGCGGAAATCCTCTGCGAGACATATTTCCATTCTCTGTCCTTTATTTACTCCCCCGTGGAGTTCACCCGCCAGGTAAATCTGCACAAAGCCAAAATCAAATCGGTGTTCGGTCTTACCCCTCTGGTCTTCCGCAACACGGAACTCATCTACAGCAATTCCCTGGCTGAGCGCATAGCCAAATTGCGTTTCAAGGCAGTATTGGCTGAAGGTGCGGACAATATTCTCGGCTGGCGCAGTCCCAATTACCTGTATCACCCCCCCGGGCATCCCAAGCTGAAGCTCCTTCTCAAAAACTACCGCCTTTCGGACGATATCGCTTTCCGTTTTTCGGATAAATCCTGGAGCCAGTATCCGCTGACCGCTCCCAAATTTGCCTCCTGGGTTAACGCTGTCAATGGGGGAGGGGACATTGTGAATTTATTTATGGACTACGAGACTTTCGGCGAGCACCAATGGGCGGATACCGGCATTTTCGAATTTATGGATCATCTCCCGGGTGAAATTCTTAAGCATCAGGACAATTATTTTGTTACACCGTCCCAAGCCGCCGATAAATTACCCTCCCGGGGAGAATTGGATGTGCCCTTTTATGTTTCCTGGGCGGATGTAGAGCGGGATCTTTCCGCTTGGACGGGTAATCCCATGCAGGATGACGCTCTCTCCAAGCTGTATGCTCTGGAAAAACTGGTATTGAGGACCAAGGATTCAGAATTAATTGCGGACTGGCGCCGTCTCCAGACATCCGACCATTTTTATTATATGTGCACCAAGTGGTTTTCAGATGGAGACGTCCATAAATATTTCAATCCCTACGATTCCCCCTACGAAGCCTTCATTTCTTTTATGAATGTCCTTTCTGACCTCAAACTTCGCCTCTCAACCAAAATCAGTAAATCCGAAAATTAATTATGCCCAAATCCCTCATCTTAAGTAACGGCAACCTTCTGGTAGGCTATGATGCTCATGCCCAGGTACGCGACTTTTATTTTCCCTTCGTCGGTCTGGAAAATCAGACCGCCGGCCGCCTGTCGCATTTGATAGGTGTCTGGACGGATGAAAGTTTTTCCTGGCTTTCGGATCCCGGCTGGTCTATAAGTATTTTTTACCGGCCGGATTCACTGACCAGTCAGGTTACTGCAACTCATCCGGGTTTGCAGATCGAGTTGTCTTTCACTGACGTAGTTTACAACGAGAAAGACATCTTCCTGCGTGAAATTACCGTCCACAATTTAAGTACTTTCCCCAGGCTGGTAAAAATATTTTTCAATGCCCAGTTTGAAATCTACGAATCATTCCGCAAAGATACGGCTTTTTACGATCCCAATTCCAAGGTAATCGTTCATTACAAAGGCCGCCGGGTATTTGTCATCAACGCTGTGTGCGAAAACCAGAGCTTCGACGATTTTTCAACCGGTCTATTAAATATCGAAAACCGGGAGGGCACCTATGCCGATGCCAAGGATGGATTTTTATCCAAAAATCCCATCGAGCACGGCCCTGTGGATTCGGTGATCGCCGTCTCACTGAATCTGGATCCGCAAAAGACCAAAACCGTTCACTACTGGATTACTGTTTCCAAACTCATGGAAGAAGCATACGAACTAAACCGCTACGTTTTGGATCGCACACCGTCCCATCTTATCAAAACCACCCACGATTATTGGTTTGCCTGGGTAAACCGCGGTGCCTGGCATTTCCCCCGGCTTTCCGCGGAAATTACAAATTTATTCAAGCGTTCCCTGCTTCTTATCCGCACCCACGCAGACAATCGGGGGGGAATTATCGCTTCCTGCGATTCGGATATGCTTCAATACGGACGGGATAATTACAGCTATGTCTGGCCCAGGGACGGCGCCTTTTCCGTTATGGCTCTGGACAGGGCAGGGGAAGATGAAGTTACCCGCCGCTTTTTCCGGTTTTGCGACAGCGTAGTATCCCCGCCGGGTTACTTCCTGCATAAATTCCGGCCGGACCAGTCGCTGGGCAGTTCCTGGCACCCCTGGGCTTCCCGTACGGACGGCCAGCCCCAGCTTCCGATACAGGAAGACGCCACGGCCCTGGTCCTGTATTCCCTGTGGTCCCACTACAATGCCACGCGGGATTTGGAATTTATAGAAAGTATTTACAACTCGCTCATCAAAAAATCAGCCGAATTCCTGGTTTCTTACCGGGATCCGGCCACCAAGCTTCCCCTTCCCAGTTACGATCTTTGGGAGCAGGATTACGCGACCCACACTTACACCGCCTCCACCGTTTATGCCGCCCTGATAGCGGCCGGTAAATTTGCTGATCTCTTAGGTAAGTCCAAAACATCCTCCAAATACACTACAGCTGCCGCCGAAATAAAACAGGCCATTATGGACCATATGTATGATTCCTCCACCGGCTTGTTCTATCGCTCCGTGTTTTTGGGTTCAGACAATCCGCCGGATAAAAGGGCGGATTTTTCTGTGCCTTACGGTCTGTTCCGCTTCGGTATCCTGGAACCCCACTCTCCCCATCTTACCCACAACATTTCTTATACCTTAAACAAACTCGGGTTAAATACGCCTGCCGGAGGTGTCGCCCGGTATGAAGGGGATTGGTATTACCGGAGCGCGGACGAAGTCCCCGGCAATCCGTGGTTTATAACCACCCTCTGGCTGGCTCAGTATTATCTGACCCAGGTACAGAAGCCCCAGGATCTGGGAATGGTGGAGCGCCTCCTCTCATGGGTGGCGGATCATGCTTCGCCTGCCGGTATTCTTTCCGAACAGCTGGATCCCCATACCGGCGCGCCTCTTTCCGCCGCTCCCCTCATCTGGTCCCATGCCGAATTCGTCTACACCATCCTGGAATACCATTCAGTCCTCTCCCGCCTGCAAAACCTCTGATTTAAATCCATCCCAGTCTGCCGGTGTGGGAGGTCACGTTCTTTCTGTCCAGCCTGTCTCCTATTTCCGGATATTTTTCCAGTTCATCCGCCAGTCTGTTTTTGCATTTTATTAATTCTTCTGCGGTATCGGCCTCAAACCGGATAGTCAGGTACGGACTGGTATTGGAAGCCCTCACCAGTCCCCAGCTGGTATCCGAAAATTCTATCCTGGCTCCGTCAATATCAATCACTTTAAATAATTGAACAAAATAGTTTTTGATCTTATCCACTATTTCATGCTTTATTCTGTCTTCGCATGGCAGCTTCAGTTCCGGTGTGGAAATCGTTTCCGGCACTTGTTCCATAAACTGGGAAACTGTCAAGTTGGTTTTAGACATGAGCTGCAGGAACTTTGCCGCGGCGTATAGTCCGTCGTCTATCCGGAAATAATCCTCCGCAAAATAAAAATGTCCCGATATTTCGCCCCCGAAGATTATTTCTTTGTCTTCCCTCATGCTTCGCTTGATCGGCGCGTGCCCTGTCTTGTGCATCAGGGGTATACCGCCGAAACCAGGCAGCAGGTCATCGAGAAGCCGGCTGCATTTGATGTCATAAAGGATCTTTTTTCCCGGTTTTCTGGTGAGGATATCCCTGGAGATCACAAGTATCATATGGTCGGCGTTTATAAATTTGCCCTTTTCGTCCACGGCGCCAAATCTGTCCCCGTCCGCGTCAAACCCGATTCCCATATCCGCCTTTTCTTCCGTTGTTTTGTCGATCAAAAACCTCATGGCATACGGGTCCTCCGGGTCCGGTACGTGGTTGGGGAATCTGGCATCCGCCCGTGAAAAAAGTTCCGTCACTTCGCACCCCAGTTCACGGAAAATCTGCGGCGCGAATTTGCCGGCGCTGCCGTTGCCGCTGTCTATCACTACTTTAAATTTTCTTTCAAACCGGTTATGTTCCAACAGGTATTTTCTATAGTCAGTAAATACCTCTTTTTTTGTCAGCTTTCCTTCCGTATTCTTTACCCATTCTTCTTTCTCTATCAGTCTGCGCATGTCCTGCAGTTCTTCCCCGAATATCGGATCCACATGCCGCCCCATCAGTTTAAACCCGTTAAAAAAATACACATTATGGCTTCCGGTGACGTTTACGCCGCCGTCGAAGCCGTAATATTCCGTGGCAAAATAGACGATCGGGGTCAGAGCCACCCCCGCGTCTTCCACATCACACCCGGTATCAAGTACTCCCCTTATAAAATGTCGTTTCAGTTCTTCACCATAAGGCCGCAATTCATGCCCTACTATCACCCGTCTGCCGCCTTTTTTCCTGATCATCGTTCCGTATCCGCGTCCGATGGCAGTGGCTACTTCAGGGGTAATATTAACTCCTGGGAATTTCCCATACCACTTTTCGTATTCCAGCAGAGCTTTCTTCGTAAATTTTTCTCCGGCCACACCGCGGATATCGTATTCCCGGAAGATGGAGGCATCTACATTCATCACCAATTAATATACAATAATCTGGAGTATGAATCCTGCCCGGGTCGCCTACTTCTCCATGGAAATGATGCTGGAATCAGATATCCCGACTTATGCCGGAGGCTTGGGTGTATTGGCCGGAGATCTCTTACGTTCGGCCGCGGATATGCATATCCCTGTTGTAGGTATTACTCTGGTTTACAGCGGCGCCATTTTCGGCCAGGTAATAAATCCGGACGGCACCCAGACTTTTTACCAGACTCACTGGCAGAAGCTGGACCAGATCACTAAGCTGCCTGCGCAGATATCCCTGACCCTTGCCGGTACACAAGTCAAAATCGGCTGCTGGCGCTACGACATTGTCGGAATGGACGGGTTTACTGTGCCGGTGTATCTTTTGGACACCGATCTGGTGGAAAATTCTCCCTGGGCCCGAGAGCTGACACGCAACTTATACGACGGCCGGGGGGAATTCCGTCTCTGCCAGGAAGCGATTTTGGGCCTCGGGGGGATCAAAATGCTGCGCGTCCAGGGTTACAAAAAGATTGAAACATATCATCTCAATGAAGGCCATTCCACTTTTGCTGCCCTGGCACTTCTGGAGGAAAATGATTTTTCTGATGAAGCTGTCCGTAAGCTTTGCGTCTTCACTACCCACACCCCGGTTCCCGAAGGTCACGATAAATTCGCTTACGACTTTGCTTACCATTATCTGGAAAGTTATCTTCCCTGGCATATCAGAAAAATTGCAGGTGAAAACGAGCTTTCCATGACCCATTTGGGGTTAAATCTTTCCCGCTATAGCTTTGCCGTTTCCCGCCGCCATTTGCAGACGACCGCCACCTTGTTTCCCGGCTACAAACTGGATTTCATTACCAACGGCGTCCACCACCGCAGCTGGACTGGACCTTATTTCCAGGATCTGTATAGCCGCTATCTGCCCGGCTGGTTGGCAGATCCCGGATTGCTCTCGGATGCACCGGACAAAATACCTGATGACGCTCTGTGGGCAGTTCATCAGGAGAGTAAACACGAACTGATCAGTTACGTAAATACTCATCTCACTTCTATTTCCTCACTTCATGAGCGCTTAAACCCTTTACCTGCTGACATGTTCGATACGGACACGCTGACTATTTCCCTGGCTCGCCGGCCGGTAGCTTACAAACGGCCTTTGCTCCTTTACAATGATCTGGAAAAATTAAGCCATATCGGCGAGGGAAAAATCCAGATCATCCAATGCGGCAAATCCCACCCTACAGACGACGTTTCCCAGGGATTCCTGCGCCAGATTGTGGATGTCTCCAAAAAACTGAGAGGTGTTATCAAGGTAGTATACCTGGAAAACTATGCCCCCCGTATCGGCCGTCTGCTTGTTTCCGGTTCGGATCTCTGGCTTAATACTCCCATGCGACCCCTGGAAGCCTCCGGCACTTCCGGAATGAAGGCCGCCCTCAATGGCTGCCTCAATTTCTCAGTTTTGGACGGTTGGTGGCTGGAAGGTTTCCGCGGCAATCCCCAGTCCGGGTTTTCCATAGGGCCGGATGACGAAGGTCAAAACCCGGTCAACGATGACACAACCGACGTCGCGGATTTATACGGCAAGCTGGGCAGCGAAATAATTCCCATGTATTACGATCACCGGTCCCAATGGCTGTCACGCATGAAGCAGGCCATTACTCTGGGGGCTTATTTCAATACCCACCGCTGCCTGTCCGAGTACATCACCAAAGCCTGGAAGCTGTCCTAAGACTGACCCTGTCCGGATTTCACTTGTTTTATCTTATCCTCAATATCGTTGGCCAGGTCTTCCGCGGCCTTGTCCAGCGCCTCCTCATGTTCTTGTGTCAGCCCTTTCATTTCTTTAATCAAATCCGCCACCGCTCCCGCATTGTGCTGTAGCAGGATGCCCTCTTTCATCTTCTCATCTGCCAGCATATCCAGGGTGTTGGCAATTTTCCCCGCCGTTTCAGCGTTGATCTCATTTTCGTTAATGAATCTTATAAATTCCTCTTTCACGTCTTCTTCCAGACCCAGCCCGGAGATGATTTCAACTAGTTTGTTCTTATCCATTTTGGGCAGATGCTCTCATATAAGTCTCGGGTCGGCTTTGAGTTCTCAATACATCCCTGAACTCTTTCCATGATGCTTTTCTGTCTGCTTTTCGCAAATCGTATGCCGTCCGGATTCTGTCCGCTGCATCCAGCACATCCATGGATGTAACCAGGGTATCAACAGCTACTTTTTCCATTCTCCTGAGTTTGTCTCCCATTCGGTCAGCCCAAACGCTGGCTTCATTTGGTCTTCCCGAGTAAACTTGGAGGGCTTCGCTGGCGCGTTCCGCTCTGTCTGCCCAGGTATCGGCTCCTTTCCTGAATTGAAATGCAATATTTCCCACCATATTTCCTCCGATTTCCTCAACCGTAGCCTGTATATTGGAAGCTCTTCTGTCCCAGCGGTCGGCTGAATTAATTGCTTTAGCCACCACTTCTTCAATATGTGGGGCCGCTGTTTCCACTACCGCCGCTTTGGCCGATGCCACTGCCTTCTGAATTTCCTCATCCGTCCGGTCGGCGAAATGGATCACCTTCCTGGTAAATTCCATTCCCAGTTTGTTGACCTTTTCCCAAAAACCGCCTCTTTTGCTTTCCATGTATTTTCTGACTCCGTCTTTCGCCTCCTGATTCAGGTCGGGATCATTCACTACCGCTTCGAAAACTTCAGCCGCGGTTATTATCGCCGGGAGAATGTTCCAACCCCCTTTTTGCTCCAATCTTCTTTGATGCCCTGTTTCTGCTGCTCTTCTAATATAATCTGCCGGACTCTCCGCTGTAGGTTCTCTGCCGTTTTTTCCCGTAACAGCTGTTTCTGATGGGACTGGCTGCTCGGGAAAATTTAATACGGCCGGGCCGCTCTCGGCCGGATTTTTGCCGTTCC
>Ga0075752_152_pt1 | contig 8053 bp, 8 predicted proteins | sample RifGroB1_FD_67819 | JGI IMG/M metagenome (GOLD analysis project Ga0075752, IMG submission 67819) | Microgenomates (Amesbacteria) bacterium GW2011_GWB1_48_13
TATTCAAATTTCCTGTCTACCACGATAGCTGAACCGGTGACATGACCAAGCGGGAAATCATTGTCAAAACATTCCGGGTGCAATTTCACAAAAACTAATATTTCCTGCCGGCATTTTTCTTCATTAGCGTCTGCCGTCTGATAATTATTCAACAGCTCAATTAAACCATGCCTTCTTTCCATAGGATGATTTTACTCCCCTTTTAAACAAGGTTAAAAGTGAATATGCAGTTGAGCGTTGAAGGGATGTGGTAATACACTAGAGGTAATACGAAAAAGAAGAAACGGAATAATACCAGGAAATGGGCGGTGGCTGCCGTGGCGGCAATTGTATTGGGGAGTGTGCCGGTGGTAAAAAGAATTGTCAGACCGGGGGAGTTGGTGGTGGAGGTAGTGGACGGGGATACTTTTATTATCCAGAACAGGCAGCCGATTAGGCTCTATGGGGTGGACGCGCCGGCTGTGGAAGACTGCATGGGAACGGAAGCCAGACAAACCCTGAAGAAAAAAATACTGGGCAAACGAGTGGTAATAAAAGAACCTTTGTCTGATGGGAGGGGAAGGATCATGGCTTTGGTTTACCTGAAAAAGGAGCTGGTAAACGAGACGCTGGTAAAAAACGGGTTGGCTATGTACCGGCGGCAAGCAGGAACGGAAAAGGAAGCGATGAAAGCGGCCAACGAATATGCAAGAAACAAGGGTGCCGGGATTTACGGGCCGGAATGCTACCAAAAGGAACCGCCGGATACAGGATGCGCAATAAAGGGAAATCTGGAAGGAGATAGGGGGGAGAAAATATACTATACCCCCTCTTGCCCTTATTATGTGCAGGTGATAGTGGAAAAATTTATGGGGGAGAAATGGTTTTGCAGTGAAAAAGAAGCGAGGGAGGCGGGGTTTACCAGATCGAGTGATTGCCTGGGAAGCGAGAGGGATTAGGATCCAATAGCGGGTCAGATGACGGACTTGAGAAAATATCTCTTTACCTCATCCCATTTTAAGGGATCAACCATGTCCGGCATTTCATCGTCTTCGGCATCCGAAAAATAGACCAGGGCTTTTTTGAGCATTAATTCCCGTTCCTCCAAGAGGCCGAATTTTTGATCATAATAATCGAACAACTTATCGAGGCCGAACTTTTTGGCCAGGAAATATAAATCCACAAAATCACGCTTGGTGCTACGACTGATAATGGTTTCCAGCTTCATGGCTGCCAGATCTTCCAGCCCTGCAATTTTCAATCCCCGGTATTCCCCAAAAGCCCCCATAAGAGGATATTTGTAATAGAAAAGTGCCATTTTTGCTCCTCCGATATAGCCCTCCAAAGTCTGCCAATCCCGGCTGAGAAGCTGAAAGCTGTGCCCGGATTCCCATTTCATCTGCCACATGCTTTCATCAAATTCATGAGGAGTGAACCAGTCCAAGTCCCGCGATTTCCTATGACCCAGCCACAAAGCTATGGCCGTGCCGCCTCCCAAATATGTATCCTGAGGGAAATCACCGGATGCCAGAGAATCCAAAAGCGTTTTGGTGGGTAAAGGCAAGACCTGGGAATTCACGAAAGACGAAATACACGGCGCCAATAATTGGCCGATTTCGGTGACAATTTAATACCCAGAAGCATCCTTTTGACCCGCTTCTTTCCAAACACCCGGAAGAGCCAGTCTACCGCACGTTTATCGCCTTTTTCCAAGATGCGGGTGGAGTAGTAACGGGGGTGCTTTTTGGGAGCGGCTTTTTTGGGATCGATATCCCAAAAGTACTTCTGAATATGACTGGTCATTCCCATATTTAAATTATAACATCCGAGAACTGTAAGCGGGCTCTGCCTCCCGGGCTGATAAAGCCAAGGGGTTAGATATATCCAGTGATTGCCTGGGAAGCGAGAGGGATTGAGATATGAGACCTGCCTACCCTCCTAACAGAGGGTAAACCGGAAAGCTAGTTCTGGGTTTAAGGTGCCGGGTATTGATTATTCAAACTTTATATAATGTGTTGATGGAGTGGGGAGAGACGATGATCAGCTCACGGGAGAAATTGCACCCGGAGCGATTTGAGAAATTCCGGACGGAGGTCTTTTCCCTGAGACTGCTAAAACCGCACGAGAGAGAAAGCGGAGATGAATTCCGGGAGCAGTCTGAAAAAGCGGAGAAGGATTTACATATCCTGGAATTGGGATTCCGGGATCCGGACTATATTGCAGATGCAATACGGATTTCCGATACCCTGACTTCATTACTGCCATTTACCAAAAGCGGCCGCCTGAAAACCGAGGTGAAAAAAATCTGCGGAAGAAATTTCCGGATACTGGAGAAGACAGCCGATGGAGATGACCTTTTTTTAAAGATAAGAGCGCTAAATATAGCAGCCAGGCTGGAGGGTAAAAAAAGCAGCCAGCTACTGGAAAAAAAAATTGATTATCTGATCAATGGTTACCGGGAAAGTTTGCAGCCGGAAAACAAAGAGCCTTTTCAATTCTATATAGAGCCTCTGGTAGAGCTTGCTGAAAATGGCAGAGGTCATGCAAGAGATCAAGCCAGGGAGGCATTAATGAGAAGTTTTTATAATCCTGATTTTAATCCGAATTGCCGGGACCCAAATTTCCGGTTTGGTTTTGCGACGGAAGCTATTACCAGAAGGCTATGGGGTGACGGCTTCCCCAAACTTAATGAAATGATACAAACAGCGCTTGAGGAATATGGATTTGATTATGCAGATTACAGACTGAAATGCTTCGGCCAGAAAAAGCAGGCTCCGGAAAAATACCATTTCAGATATACGGAGGACGCGGCACTCCGGCTGGAAAAGGCCGGGCAGATAGAAGCCAAAAGACCGGGGATAACCAGACAATATATTAAGGCCCTCCAGGAAAATCTTTACCAGAATAAAGTGAGGACTGATGATTTTGTCCAGGCAATTGATAATTATTATACCCGGGGGGATATGTATCACAGCGCAAGGGAAGAATTGGCGGATATTACGGATCTGAACCGGAAACAAATAGATAAATTCATAGATTCATGGAAACAGGACGGAAAAATCAGTTTTATCCGAGGGCTTGAATACGCGGAAAAAAATCTGCAGGCTGTATCCAAACTGGAAGCCGAAATACCGGGGATTTGCCGGATATTGAACAAGGAGTTTAATATATGCGACTTTGCCAGGTATCCCAAGCGGCTGATGCTGGAACAGTACCGTTTACGCGATAACGGGGATATACCATATGGCATAGCCATATATCCTTATTTGGACTGGAACGGGGCTTTTTATCTTGACCGGGAAACGCTTGATAAATTCCACGGCCAACTGGACGGCAGATACACCCTCCGGGTGGTGGAAGCCCGGATGGTGTCGGATGCGGTAAAGTCACTAATCAGGTTCAATAAGAGATACGCTGCCAGGATCTCCTTTGCCCTGGTGGCCGGGCATGGTAAACGGGACGGGATCGAATTTAGCGGAGCGGATAACAGGATCCTGCTTAGCGAGCACCTGACCGGGCCGGGCGGAGCAAGAATAGCGGATTTTTTTGTGCCTAATCCGACGGTCATACTAGAATCCTGCTCTACGGGCGCAAAAAAAGGCATCGGCCAGGTATTGTCCCGGGTGCTCAAAGCCCACGTAATCGCCCCGACTATCCCAACGTCCTTGACCAGCCTAAATGCCGAGTACGACAAATCGGGACAGTTGAAACTAAGTGCCGAGTATGCGGGTAGAAATTCAAAAAGTCATTATTCCGCAGGAAGGAGGGATGAGTAGAATTCCGGGTTAATCAGTTAATGGTGTTTAAGATTCAGGATTTGGGGCGAGTGCTTGGGTGGAGAACTTCCGGGGCGGAAGACAGCCGCAAGGTTACTTGGACCGGGGTTTGTCCAGAGAAGGAGGAGCAGAAATTATCGGCCCTTTGGTCAAATCAATTTCTGTCTCAAAAGAGAGGGCTGCCACGTGATTTCCGTGGCCGTCAAAGATATCCGCCCCTGCGTTACCTTTTCCCCAAACTTCCCCTCTATGCGGGACACCCATTATATACCCTTGTTCTTCCAAAACTTCTTTCAGCTCCTGAAAGTCTTTATATCCTTTTTTGTATATAATACCCTCAAGTTGTTTATTTACATGACCCGGGTAAGTAATTGCATCGACGGTAAAATTACTTTGGGTAATTCCAAACTCTGAAGAGCTGGGAGTTTTTTGGTGTGCATTCCTTCCCCGTTTAAATAAACGGGCTATATGCCTGGGTACACGGGGTTCATCTTGGTCCATACGAATATTATATTATTAGTGTAAACCTAACCGGCGGCGAGCTTGAGACCCTGGAGCAGATTGTCCTCGACTTCGATTTCTCCTGACATAACTGTGGCTGAGGTAGCTTTATTACCTCTCTCACCGGGTACGAAAATTTCCTCCACCCCGGGAACAAATCCACATCCGTCAGCAAGCCGGGGTCGATTACCATGACCAGGTTTCCCCAATTGGAAGCCGTGTCGCCAAAACCGGTGAATGAAGCAGCAACCAAAGGTCCGGTGAGAATCTCCACCATCATCGAAAGTCCGGCTCCTTTGTAATTTTTATCAAAAGGACGGATTGCACCATCCATGGCTTTCGCCGGATCCGTGGTCAGGTGGCCTTCGCTGTCGTACGCGATCCCTTCAGGGATGCTTTTGCCTGCAGTTTTGGCTTCTATCAAGCCGAAATATGCCATAGCGGATGTGGCCATATCCAGAACAACGGGATCGTTTTCCGAGGGCATACCCAGGGCCAGCGGATTGGTGCCGAAAACTGCCTCGAATGAACCGTGGGTATTTACTGTCTCGGGAGAACCGGCAAAGACGAGCCCGATATAATCCTGCCTGGCAATATGATCGGCGAAATAGCCGATGGCGCCGGTGGAAGTGGAAGTATTATTTGTACCCACCATACCGAAACCGTGCTCTTTGGCTTTTGCCAGCGCCAGATCCATAGCTTGTTTGAGGACCACCATGCCCTGATTGTGGGAACCGTCCAGCAAGGCTGACAGTTTCGTGTCTTTGACGACTTTGATTTCTCCTGCTTCGGAGCTTTTGGGCAAGCCTTTACCGATGAGCTTGACCACTCCCTGGTTGTTTCCCCGCAATTGGGCGTACATCAGGACTTCGGAAATGACAGCGATCTCGCCTTCATTGTACTGATATTTATTCAGTGCGGAATTCACCAATTTCCTCAAATCGGCGATTTTTACTTTCATCAGCGATTATTATACATTGAGTTGCCGGAGAGTGATATTTACAAACAGGGTGGGGCGGATATAATGCAGGCAGGACAGAATGATTAAGAAAAAATTGATCAGGATGATAATACTCCTGGCCGGCTCGGTAGTGATATTCCGAATGATGCCTGTTCTGCCCGAAAACAAACCGGCCGCAAAGGCGGAAATAAAACAAATCCAGCAAACCGATGTGCTGGGGGTTAAGAGGGAAGCGGGGAAAAAACCCGCGACGCCGACAAATATGCCAACAGGTGTACCAACACCAAGACCTACTTCTGACCCGCAGACAACCGTTGAGCCGACTACCCCAGCTATCGTTCAAATCAATTACCCTACCCCAACGCCAACCCCGTCTGTGATGCCGGCAGTCGAGCCGATCGAGCCGCCGATCGTGATCCCCCCGACAGTAAAACCGGATTTCCCCCCGGACTGGGGATGCGACTGCGAACGGAGTTGCCCTGTGGGTATGAACTGCACCCAGAAAGACAAATTGTGGGATATATGCCTGTGCATCCAAAGTGTGGCGGAATAGCGGGTTTCAATTGAGTAAACAAGGGGGCGATTCAGGATTCAGAGGAGGATTATAATTAACAATATGGACACAAAGGCTGAAAACCAGGAGGTATCTGAAAAAAGAGCGAGAATAAGCCCGAAAAATTTTGTCTATTACCTGGCAGGCGTTTCGGAAACCGGGGAAGGCCAGCTGGTCGGAAGGAAAGAGGATTTTGATAAAGAATTTGATGCCGGTGAAACCATTTCCCAAACCATAAAGGAGATGTACAGTTCCAAACGGACCGGGGAGGGTATGGGGGAGGATACTGACAATAGAATAGCTCGCCTAAAAACAGCCCTGGAGGAAATCATGCCGGGAGTAGGCAAAATTTTCGAAACATCAAAACAGGGGGAAGTGGAGCTCGAACAGGCGAGAGTAATTATTATAAACACCGACACCCAAATGTTGGGTGCCACAGAACCTGTATACGGTATGGGGGCTGAAGTAAACCTGATGGAAACGCTGGATAAAGTGCCGACTGGAAATTCCCTGCCGCTGATAATCGTTCATACTCATCCGCAGGACCAGTTGTTTTCGTTTGACGATTATTTTCCCATGCTAATCGGGGAACCGGAAACCGGCAGACGTTTTTTTAGGGGAATAATGGTATTAACCCCGGAAATGCAGGTGATGGCAGTGGCTACATCCGACACACCGATTTTTTGGAACGCCAAAGAAGCCGAACAATTTATTCTTGCCCACAATACCGAATTTGAAGAAATGAAAATAGCCAACGTTAAGGAAAAATTGAAACAGCTGGATGAAATCGGACTAAAGAAAAATTTTTTGCAAACACTGGAAGCTGTCAAAGCCATGGAGTTTGATACTGATGATGCAACAAAGCAACAACTCAATGCGATGGTCAAGAAAATACAGAACAAAGAAGTTGAGACGCTTCCTGAACTGGAGTCACAGTCGCAACTTATCTCCCGGGAGGGGGCGAACATGCAGGGCTGGCTGACTAATTCGTCATTAGTCCGATTTGCAAATATGATGCAGGTGAAACTTTATTCCAGTACGGATACCAGAAATTTCAGGGAGTTCAGTGCGTGAGGAGAAAAGAGGACTAATTAATTTTCAATGAAATTTTGCTTTTATCCGATCCAGGAGCCGTCTACTACCGGGGGGTCTGTTTACGCTTTTATCGCCTACGACAACTTCCCAATTTTTTGCATTTAAATTTGTCAAAGCAATAGCCAGGGTGGCGGCCAGTTCCAGCGGGGTGATTTCCAAATCTCCCCCGTCCATACTTCCCCACGAAGATCCGTCTATATGAGTTTTTTGTCCACTACTCCCTGGAAAATTCATAAATGTATGCATGTCCCCAAGGGGACTTCCCTGCCGGTCAACATTCCAAACACTTATTGATATATGTGTACCACTGGTGGTTTTGAATTCATGAAGTGAAAGGCGCTGGGTAGTACGCTTCCCCTTACCTACATCGATTTGGGTATGTCCGCTTTTTTCCAAATCAAGACCTCTTTCCCCTAACTTACTGCGCTCCATTATTTCTCCGGTAAAAAATTTATATGTTCTGTGACTCCCTTTTTCGAGATCCGCTTCAATCAGGCGTTTTAATTGAAACATTTTTACCGAAGTTTCTAGTGAGGCCATTTCGGGAATTATATACCAAATAGCTATAATGTCCAATTATAGGTCAGGTTGATTGTTCTCCAATTCAATCCTGTTCAGATTTATTACCTTTACCCCGCTGTAGGATGATTCTAATTCCGCGAAGGCGCTATCTGATAGTTTTAACTCCCCCAGTTTTAATATTTCCCGGAAGATTAACCTGATGGGACCGCCATGAGTAACAACAGCGACTGCCTGATAACCGGAATTTTGGATGCCCTGCCAGGCTATGTTAATTCTCGTTTTGAAAAATTCGTAATCTTCCCCACCGGTAGCGCATGTACGGTTATCCTTCATTTTTTCTATTTCCTCCGGAAAATTTTCCTGAGCCTCTGACCTGATCATCCCCGTCAAAATACCATAATGATTGCGCTCGCGGATATCTTCCAGCACTAATACCTCTGTCCCCAATACTGATTTAAGAATTTCCGACGTCTCTAAAGCTCTGATCCGCGGACTGGTAAAAATAATTTCCAGGTCCTTGCCTGCCAATTTTTCGGCAAGAAACTGCGCCTGATTTTTGCCTTCTTCCGTCAGATGGTCTTCGTAGTCCCCACCAAACCTGTCCTCCACATCCCCTGTGGTCTGTCCGTGACGGCATAAAAAAATCTTCATAGCGCAATTATAAGT
>Ga0075752_137_pt1 | contig 7900 bp, 9 predicted proteins | sample RifGroB1_FD_67819 | JGI IMG/M metagenome (GOLD analysis project Ga0075752, IMG submission 67819) | Microgenomates (Amesbacteria) bacterium GW2011_GWB1_48_13
AAATGTCCTGGGAGCATTCGGACTAACTTTAATCAGCGGTATTTTAGGCTTAAAATCACTAAGTTATATAAAAAAATCTGAAAATTTCAGTAAGACCCCGTAGAAGTTGTAAGAATCATCAAATATAATATTCGTGGCTAAATGATCCGGTTCCACAGTCCAATTGTAACAAATTGACTATCAAGCTTATAATAAAAAGGGATATGGCGTTTTTTGAGTTACCAAACCATAAAGGATACGGCATTGACTTATCTTTTGAAGACGATTTGAGGAAAGTATACTTTGGACAAGACAAGGATGGGAAATATAAGCTTTATGCTAATACAAACGCGGGGGGGAACTGGCCAACCGGGGAAGAGGCGACTGTAGAAGAAACAGGGCTTTTGTTAAAAAGGGCCAGAATGGAGGCTCCGGATTCAATACACACGGAGGCCTTGGTGAAATATTTAAGGACATTACTGCAAATCTAGCTTAATTTGCGGGGTGGGAATATGCAATATATAAGACATGTGAAGGGGAGAGGGCGGGACAAAACCGAATATATTCCTCCCGATACCGGAAAAGGGGAGGACCAGGGTAATAATCAATGCCGAGAGGGAGAAATACAGGATAGGCCGCGAGGGGGGGATGCCGCGGAAAAACGGACCCGCAGTACGGATGGAAAAAAGCAGCAGAAGTTCCGTCAGAGTGCTACCGATAAACCAATTTGAACGGAGGACTTCCGGGGAATAATGCGCAAACAAAGCAAAGAACGCAAAATCATCCACTGTGCTGACAAAACCTAAAAGCAAAGCCAATAAGAGGAGGTCGCGGACATTGAAACGAACGGGGCGGGCAATATCCTTAAGCGGCACTTTGTCCGTAGCGATGGAGATCATAGGAAAATCCGTAAGGAAATTTAGCAGAAGTATTTGGATGGGAAGGAGGGGTAAAAAAGTTATTTTTAATGAAACCACAGCCAGGGCAAAGAAATTGCCGAAATTGGATGCCAACGTGGCAACAATATACTTCCCAATGTTGGAAGCGACGGTCCGGCCGATGCGAATCCCCTCTATAATTACTCCCAAATCTTTTTCCAAAAGGATGATATCCGCACTTTCCCGGGCAATCTGGGAAGCACCTTCAACAACCAAGCCGACATCAGCGCTTTTTAAAGCCACGGAGTCGTTGATACCTTCACCTAAAAAACCGATCGAATAGCGGGTTTGAAGCAAGTCTATTATGCGGTTTTTTTGCAGGGGATTAACCCGGGCAAAAACAGTGTTTTGGAAAACCGCAGTCAAACGACCCGCCTGATCCAACTCGTCGAAACTCCGGCCGGTAATAACCTGCCCAGGATCGACGATGAGGCCTATTTGGACAGCCAGAGCACCGGCAACCTCCGGACTGTCCCCGGTGAGGATTTTGATTGAGATACCCAGTTTTTCGGCCTGCTGAACCGCTTTACGAGCGGTGGTTTTCAGGGGATCGGTAAAGGAGACCAGGCCTACCAAATCAAAACCGGCTGAGGTATCAAGTCGCTCCAGCGACTGCCGGGGAGGGGCAATTTTTTGAGCCACCGCCAGTACGCGCTCACCCAGGAGGCCGCGGTTTTTTATCCAGCCCCAAACCTCCGGTGAAAAAGACCGGCATTGATCCAACACATGCTCCGGGGCTCCGCGGATGACGACAGACTTCTTCCCGCCATGCAGGACAATAACTGTATAGCGGCGGCGGTCGGGATCGAAAGGCACAGCGGAAAGGAACCTGAATTGCCGTACCTCCTGTTTTTCCCCGGGAGTAAGGGAATCCCACAGGCCTACGTCAAACGGATCCAGTGGAGGTCCGCTATTAATAAATTCCGCTCCGACTACTGACCATGTCAAGACGGAACGGTCATCCCGAGGGTAAGTTTGCGACAGAGTCAGGCGGTTTTGGGTAAGAGTTCCGGTCTTATCCGTACATAAGACTTCGATGCTTCCCAGATCCTCAATCGAGTTGAGTTTTTTGACGACAACACGGTTTTTAGCCAGACGGGCAGCACCACGACTAAGGGAAAAGGTCAGGACGACGGGCAGGGCTTCGGGAATGACGCTGACTGCGAGAGCTATGGAAAATACCAGCAAGGCTACAGGGTGAGCCGCAGGACCTTTAATAATTAAATTAAGCAAATAAAGGAGAATGATAGTGACGCCGATCAACCGGAGAACAAAAGCGCTGAAACCGGAAATGTCCTTTTCAAAGGCGCTGGACTCTCCGGCTTTCCCGGTAGCGGCGGCTATCTGGCCTATTGAGGCGGATTGGCCGGTGGAAATGACCACGGCCTCTGCCCGGCCTTCCACCAGGGAAGTGCCGGAAAAACCAATGTTTGCCGCCTGATACATATCCCCGGGAGGCTGTTTCAGACTTTGGGCTTTTTTAACGACAGGGATCGACTCCCCGGTGATAACCGACTCATTAACCAGTAAACGGCCCGGAGACAGGAAGCGGATATCAGCGGGCAGGACGGATCCGGGGCTTAAGGATAAAATATCACCCGGAACAAGAAGGGCTGTGGGTTCCCGGACAAAATTTCCATCCCGCTTAACCAGCGCTGAGGAACCGAGATATTTCTGCAAAGAATTGAGTATCCTGTCAGAGTGGAATTCCTGATAAAAACCCAGTCCGGCATTTAAAATGACAAAGAGGATAATGATGGCGGCATCAAAAGGACTTTCCAGTAATCCGGAAACTACCGCAGCCAGCAGTAAAAGATAAATAAAGGGAGATGTGAACTGACGTCCAAGAATATGCAGCCAGGTAACACGGGTTTTGGAGATTTCATTGGGACCGAACCGCTCCTGGCGTTTGGCAGCTTCCAGTGACGACAAACCTTTGGCGCTTGAGTCCAGCCGAGCCAACACTTCCTTTGTTTTCAGTTGGGAAATTTCTGCCCAATTCATTGACACAATCATACCTCAAGGAGAAACACTCCCCTATTTTTATACCGAATTTTACCCGAACTTTAATAATTACGGGTTTGTTTCGGTCAGTTTGACTTTTTACGTTTTATAGGATATACTACTAGGCAGTTCTCCGCAGAAATGCGGAGCTTTTTTTGCATCAAAAACTATGAATACCAATTGGAAAAATTGGGTTTTCAATAAAGCCGAGAGGCTTTTTAGAAGCGATACTCCCCTACCGGCTAAGGAACTGGCTTGGCGCGGAGTACGATTTGCAGTGAGGTGCGGCACAAGTAACCCCGTCAGCTTCGCTTTGAGGCCGCTGGTCTTCCATCGGCATCTAAGAACAGCCGTCGGCGTTAATTTAGCCATATTGGCCATTGGATTGGCAATATTCGGGCCACTGCCCAGCCTGGCAGGCACCGGTGTGGGTGGAGAGGTCAGTATTGCAGGAACCGGGGAGGTAACCTTGAGCACCAGGCCGGGTGTACGGATACCCATCAGCAATTTCCAGATATCCCAAAGATACTGGGCACTGCACAGCGGATTGGATATGAGAGCTCCTTCAGGCACGGCTATCCAACCTATAATGGCAGGGATTGTAACCAAAGTTGAATCCGACCGCTGGGGATACGGAAAAATGGCCGTAGTCACCCATGGGGCGGAATACGTCAGCCTGTACGCCCACATGTCCCAGATAAACGTATCCGAGGGACAGGAAGTAAGCCAGGACACGGTTATCGGGCTCGTAGGGTCTACCGGCCGGTCCACGGGACCGCATCTGCATCTGGAAATCCATGAAAACGGAAGATCAGTCAATCCGGCACAGATTTTGGGGCTGAAGTAAAATATCCGCGGTATAATTACGAAGGTGATATATGTCACATCATACAAAAGCCCCGATTTGGACGGAGTAGCTTGCAGTATCGGCTACGCAGAACTGGTGAGGCAAAAGGGAGAAGTGGCAAAGCAGGTATATTACGGCAAGCTGGGATTGGAAACAAAGTTTTTTGTTGAGAAATACGGAGAGTTACCGATTACTCACAAAGAAGGCGGATACGTCGGGGGGGACAGATTTGTATTGCTGGATACGGCAGATCCGGATGCGGTTGATCCGGAAATTAATCCCGGACAGGTTTTGGAGGTTTTTGATCACAGGCAACTGGTATTCACAGAAAAATTTGCAAACGCAACCTTACATATTGAATTGGTGGGGTCATGCGCGACATTAGTAACCGAAGAGTATAGAAAAAACCAGCTGTCCCCCACCCTGCTGACCGCACAATTACTGTACGGGGCAATAATTTCCAATACGATCAATTTTAAAAACAAAGTAACTACAGACAGGGATAAAACCGCGGCCGAGTGGCTGAAGCCGATTGCAGGGATAACTGACGGATTTATTAAAGAAATGTTTGACCGTAAAAGCCAAATTACCCCGGCCAACTTACAGGAAACACTGCTGCAGGATTTTTCGGTCAAGGAAATCGGGGAGAAGAGATTCGGAATAGCCCAGCTGGAAATAACGGATCTGGAAAAATGTGTCAGGGAAAACCAGGAGGCTATCGAGGTATTTTTAAACAGGATGAAGATTGAAAAAGAGTTGGATTTTTCGCTATTTACCGGAATTGACATATACGAAGGTTATAATATATTGCTGGCGGTTGACGGTGAATCCGGGAAGATGTTTGGAGAAGTTTTAAATTTAGATCTATCAAACGGCAGGTTTCGAACGGAATCGATTATAATGAGAAAGGAAATTTGGCCTAAAATAAAGGCGTATTATGAAAGTTGAGATTCCAGGCAAGGGAGAGTTGGAAATAAAAACCGTGGTGTTGGATTTAAACGGCACGATAGTGGTGAGGGGACAATTAGTAGAAGGGGTTAAGGAAAGGGTAGACACAATAAAACAAAAGGGCCTGCGGGTAGTTCTTTTTCCGGTGACACCAGGGGTAACGCCGAGATGCTGGCTGGGGAGTTGGACATTGAATTCATAAGGGCCGGGACAGCCGAGGAAAAAGGGGCCGAAATATCAAAACTGGATTCGGAAACCTGCGCAGCAATCGGCAACGGATTAATAGATGTGGCTAAACTGGCAATCGTGACGCTACAGGCAGAAGGGATACATACCAAAGCCCTACTGGCCGCGGATGTGGTGGTACCGTCGATAAACGATGCCCTGGACCTGCTGATCGATGAAAACAGCCTGATCGCGACGTTAAGAAGTTAGGCTGGTTGGAGTTCGCGGTGGGAGGGGTTGGAGCCGGGGAGCTGAATGTGTTCCTTACTAAAATGTTTTCGAATTTCCAAGTCGTTCAGAAGGCCGCTTTCCGATAAACGGCTGATAAGTGAAGTAAGACCCCACCTTTCAGAAGTATTTCCAATATTATTGCCGTGAAGATTTAAAAAGGCAGTCTTTTTCTCCTTCAAGGTTAGATCGTCCCAGGTTTTGACCATTTAGTAGTCTTCCATGCCGCCGCCCATACCGCCCATGCCACCCATACCGCCCATGCCGCCGGCGCCTCCGGCCGGAGATTCCTTCTTTTCGGGCAGTTCAGTCACCAATGCTTCGGTCGTCAGTATCATGGTCGCGGTGGAAGCTGCGTTTTGGAGGGCAACCCGGGCCACCTTGGCCGGATCAATAATTCCGAATTTGATCATGGAACCGGTTTCCCCTGTGGCCACGTTGACCCCAAAATCCGCCTCCTTGGCTTCCAAAACCTGTTTGAGGTAATAGCCGTCATCCATAGCAGCATTTTTTAAGAGCCACCTAAACGGCTGTTCCAGCGCAAATCTCAAAATATCCAAACCGACTTTTTCTTCCGCACCCAATTTGAGCGTGTCCAAAGCTTTGGCTGCCCGGACGAGAGTGACTTCACCGCCGGGGATTATCCCCTCTTCAACCGCGGCTTTGGTAGCACCGACGGCATCTTTGACGCGTTCCTTACGATCATTAAGTTCGACCTCGGTGGCAGCACCGACATTGATGACCGCCACTCCACCACTGAGCTTGGCCAGCCTCTCCTCGAGTTTTTCGCGATCAAAATCCGAGGTGGTACGGGAGACTTCGTCTTTGAGCTGGGTAATCCTGGCCTGGATCAGTTTGGGGTTGCCTTTACCGCTGATAATCCGGCATTTGTCTTTGTCTGCCCAGACTTTGTTTGCCTGACCAAGGTCTTCCATTTTGACGTTTTCAAAAGTGCGGCCCGTATCCTCGGAAATTACGGTGCCACCGGTCAAAATAGCAATATCTTCAAGCATGGCTTTGCGGCGGTCACCAAATCCCGGGGCTTTGACGGCCAGGATATTGAATGCACCGCGGAGTTTGTTCACAACCAGGGTAGCAAGGGCTTCACCTTCCAAATCATCGGCGATGATAACCAGGTTTTTGCTGACTTTAATGAAGCTTTCCAAGAAGGGCAGCAGGTCCTGAATAGAATTGATTTTTTTATCGGTGATGAGAATATAGGGCGATTCGATCTCCGCCTCCATTTTGTCCGGGATAGTGACAAAGTAAGCTGAAGCGTAGCCTTTGTCAAATTCCATGCCTTCGGTATATTCAATGTCGATGGTCAAACCTTTACCTTCCTCCACCGTCACCACTCCGTCGCGGCCAACCTTTTCCAGAGCCTCGGCAATTTTGGCACCAATCTCCTCGTCTCCGGCGGAAATAGTGGCCACCTGGGCAATTTCCTGCTGGGTTTTGAGAGGCTTGGAAATTTTCCCGATCTCAGCCACCACAGCTTCCACTCCCTTATCGATCCCCCTTTTGAGAGCCATGGGGTTGGTCCCGGCGGCGATATTTTTCATCCCCTGGTGAACAATGGCTGCAGCAAGGGCGGTAGCAGTAGTAGTACCGTCACCTGCAGCATCGTTGGTCTTTTCGGCTGCCTGGCGCACCAGCTGGGCACCCATATTGGCAAACGGGTCGGATAATTCAATTTCTTTGGCTACGGAAACACCATCATGGACGACAGACGGAGCACCCCATTTTTTGTCCAGGGCGACATTGCGGCCTTTGGGGCCGAGAGTGGTGATAACAGCTTTGGATAGAGTGTTTACCCCATGAGACAAAGACTGGCGGGCGTCGTCGGCAAATTTTAATTGTTTAGCGGCCATAATTTAAGAAATAACGGCTAGCACGTCTTCGAATTTTACAAACAAATACTCCTTATTGTCTATCTTGACTTCGTTGCCACCCCATTTTTTGTAGATGACTTTGTCCCCTTTTACGGCAGGCGTCTTTTTCTTTGTCCCGGTGTCTGACACATCGTCTGCCCCGGCTGCAAGTACCGTACCCTGCTGGGGTTTGTCACCGGAGGCGGATTCGGGAAGATAGATGCCGGAGGCTGTCTGGCGGGTAGCTTCTTCGGGTTCGATCAACAGGTAACCCGCAGAGGGCTTGATACTGTTGAGAAGATTTGAACTATTTTTCGCCATAATTTAAGTAATATTAGCAGATTGTCATTCAGATTGCTAGTAATATATACCAAAAAAGGAAAATTTTCTATTTAATAAATATAATCCGAATAAGAAGAAGGGGGTGATGACAATGTTAATTAAAAACAGGATTCAAGCAGTGGGCAAGGTTATTGGCGGAAAAGAGGTAGAAAAAAGATATACCTCTGACAATGAACCCCAAATTACCATGGGTGAACTTGATAGAAGTTTGGGAAATATTTGGCTAGCATTGATTCGCGGGGGCAAGGCCGATCTGACTGCGACAGTTACAGTCCCAGGGCAAGGGCACAAACCCGGTGAGAAATTTCTAACAAGACCTTAAAAAGGTTGTTATTGAATGTGCGGAATAAGGGCCGAAAGCGGCAGGGCTTTTTATATAGGCTGGTAAGGTAAAATCAATAAAAGAAATATGAGTAAAAAGAGCGCGGGGGTCTTGATGTACAGATTTATAAGCGGACAAATCCAGTTTCTACTGGTACATCCGGGGGGGCCGTTTTGGGCAAAAAAAGATACAGGCG
>Ga0075752_149_pt1 | contig 7029 bp, 7 predicted proteins | sample RifGroB1_FD_67819 | JGI IMG/M metagenome (GOLD analysis project Ga0075752, IMG submission 67819) | Microgenomates (Amesbacteria) bacterium GW2011_GWB1_48_13
TTCCAGGTAAAATCAATATATTCAATTCCCGCCATGGGGGCAGTGACGGAATGCTCCGGATGGAGAGACCAGGAGGATGCCGCGTAAGCCCCGCCGTTAAAATACTGGGTATTGGTATCGGACTGGGCGTCAAAATAAGCCGTCATTACCTCATTGGTCCCAGGGCGGGCGCGGGCTGTGACATATACCGGAATGCCGCCGATATTCTGAGCGGAAAAAGCAGTACCCCAGACGTTGCCGTTCCATACCCGGACTTTGGGAATAGTAGTATTATCTGAGTATACGGCCATAAAGCTGCCGTTTGCCTGATATGCTCCATCGAAGTTGCGGACGTCGAGCAAAGTACTCGAACTCCAGGATGACAACTGAATGATGTTCCCCCAGACCGACCCGTTGTAAACTGAGGCAAATATCTGCTGTTGGGAACCGTTGTAGTGCCGGGAAAGCATGATTTTTTCGTTACGAGTGCGGGAGGAAAAAATCCGTACGGAGCGCAAGGCCTTGTTTGTAGCAGACGGATCTACATCGACTGTCGCGGGGGGACTCCAGGTAAGCGTAAGCGGATCCAGAATCGTAAAACGGATCGCGTCTGAAGATGTACCGCCGTCGCCATAGACCAGCAGGCCTGTGCGGCGGACGGGAGAACGCCAGTCGGAAAAATATCCAGACAGCACGATCGAGTTACCGCGGGAACCCATTACGGTCCAGTTGACCGTAGAAACAACCTTTTTGGTATTCAGGGCCGGCAATCCGCCGGAATTGACATAATTTCCGGATGAATCGCGCCTTGCCTGCGAAACGGAAACGGTGCGGGTAAAAATGTCGAAACTGTCCCCTGTCCCGGAATAATTCCATTGGCCACCGGCGGACGACAAACCTGAAGATACCGTGTCCGAAAGAGCGGAAAATGAACGGTTGGCTATTGAATACAAGGCTTCCAACCCTTCGGAAGCCTTACCGAGCGCCTGAGCCTGCTGGCCTGCCAAAAGATGGGTATCCAGGGATTGGATCATGACCCTGATAACAGCGGTGGAAAAAACAGCAAAAAGGGCGGCAGCGAGTATGACTTCCAGGATAGAGATACCGCTTTTAAATCCGGTCATTGAGCTGAGGGAATGCCTTCGGAATTAACGGTAATATTCTGGGTATCCGAGCCGATGGAGAGGGTAATTACGGCTGTGGTGCCGGGTAAACCTGTAAGGCGGGAAAAGACAATTTCCGAGATTCCGGAGACGGTTACGTTGGGATTGAAAGTGATATTTTCATCCACGGCCGTATCGCGGGCGGCATATGACGATCCGGAAAAAAGCGTCAGAACCGGTGGGGAGAATCTGACACCCCAGTCTGAGTTACGGCGGCCGGTCACGGCGTAAGTACGGGCTTTGTTGATGGAGGAGACCAGATGCATCCTGGCCTGGTCCCCGGCAGAACGGAGCAGGAAGCGGGAATAAAAGGATGCAGTAAAAATCCCCAGAGAGGAGATAATCGCCAACACCAGCAGTAGTTCGATAAGGGAGAAAGCCGGCCGGCGCAACATACTGGTGGACTATTTTTTAACAGAACCGGTAAAGTTGTAAATCGGCGAGATGATGGAAATGGCCAGGAACAGAACCATACCGGCTATCAGAAACAACAGCAGCGGCTCGATCAGGGTGGAAAGGTTTTTGGTCATATCGTCTACCTCCTCCTCAAAAAAATCCGCCAGATAGAGCAGGGTTTCGTCCAATTTGCCGGACCTCTCCCCCACTCCGATCATGCGGGAGACGATAAAAGGTACGTGTTTGTAGGATTTTGATTTCAATTCCTCGGAAATGGATTTGCCATGGGTGACGGCTTTTTCCAGATTGAAAATATAACCCCGGAACACGAGGTTGTCTGCCGAAAGAGCGCAGGAATGCAAAGCCGGGGCAATTGGGATGCCGCTTTTGAGCATCAGGCCCAGATTTCTAGTAAATCCTGCGATCTGGACATTAGTAAAAAAATTACCGAAAAGCGGTAGGGACAGCAGGAACCGGTGCCAAGCCGGCCGGATTACCGGCAGGCGGATAAAAACCCCGAACAGGAATACCAGGCCGAAAAAAGAAGGGATGATCAGTACACCGTAACTTTTCATTATGCCGGCAAAAAAAAGCAAAAAACGGGTGGAGGCCGGCAGATCCGTACCCAGTGAAGCAAATAAATCTACCAACTGGGGGAGGACAAAGAGTGACACAAAAGACCCCACACCTGCACCGGTAAACAAAACCAGAGACGGATATAAAAGGGCGCTCTGGACCTTTTTCCTGAATTCGTAATTTTTGGACAACTGGGATGCCAGGTAATCCAGATTGGTTTCCAGTGTGCCGGATTGCTCGCCGATATGGATAATACTTCTGTAAAGCGTATCGAAAACTCCCGGGAATGCCGACAACGATTTTTCCAAAGATGCACCGTTTTGGATAGAGGCCGAAAGCGAGTTAAGAATTTTTTTGAATGATGAGTTTCTGGTCTGGTCTTCTAATACCGTGATGGATTCGGATAATGGGATGCCGCTTCGCAGCATGACTGAGAGATGCTTGGTAAACAGAAGTTTGTCTACGAAGCGGATACGCGGGGTGAAGATTGAGGACAGGCTCATCTAATCAATTATCAATTAATGATTCGCAATTATCAATTAAAGTTCAAAATCAATTACTCTGCGGTCGCTCTGAGGACTTCGTCCAGGGTGGTTTCCCCTGACAAAATTTTTGTCACGCCGTCCTCCAGCATGGTGAGCATTCCGTCCTGAACCGCGGCTTTAATAATTTCCGAAGCATCCGCTTTGGCGGTAATCAGCTTGCGGACGGAATCGGTAATCTGCATAACCTCGAATATACCCACGCGTCCGGAATAGCCGGTGTGATGACATACAGGACAACCCTTGCCTACATAAGTCCTGACAGTTTCTTTTGTCAGATATTTTTTGGCCAGTACCGGAGGCAGCCGGTGGGCTAATTCGGAAGCGGGTACGTCTGATGAAACACGGCATTTGGTACAGATTTTACGCACCAGCCGCTGGCCGATGATGACATTTACTGTAGATGCCACCAGGAAGGGCTCAATTCCCATATCTATCAGCCTGGGGAGGGTTGTCGCAGAATCGTTGGTATGCAATGTAGAAAGAACCAGATGACCGGTCATGGCGGCGTTGACGGCTATATCCGCTGTTTCCTGATCGCGGATTTCGCCGACGAAGATAATATTCGGATCCTGTCTGAGAATAGCCCGCAGACCGCTGGCGAAAGTCAAATTTGTCTTGGGATTTACCTGGATCTGATTGATATTCTGAATATCGTATTCCACGGGATCCTCAATGGTTGCGATATTCACCTCGCGGGTATTGATGATCTTGAGAATGGAATAGATAGTGGTGGTTTTACCCGAACCCGTTGGCCCCGTAGACAAAACCATTCCGTACGGCTTGGCAAATCCTACTTCGACTTTTTTCAGATTAGAAGCGCTCATGCCCAGGTCCCTGAGGCTGAACTGGCGCACGCGGGATGAAAGTAAACGCATAACTACCTTTTCACCGTTGACAATTGGGACGATGGAGACACGGATATCCAATTCTTCCTGGGGAAGTGAAGCCGTCATGCGGCCGTCCTGGGCGGAAAACCGCTCATCCGTACGCAAACGGGCAGAAACTTTGATTTTGGATACTACCTGTTCGTGAAGGTTTTTAGGCAGTTGGAGGACATCGTGCAATATGCCGTCGATCCTGAATCGGACGAGGGAAATTTTTTTCTCCGGTTCGATATGAATGTCAGATGCTCTGTTGGTATAGGCATACTCAATCAGCATATCTACCAGTTTGGAAACCGGGACGTCTGACTGGGGGGATGCCGATGCCGAGTTTACCTGGCTTACCAGCAGTTGATCGAAAGATGCCTGGAGGTCTTTTTTGTAAAGAGAAACAGCCTGGTCGAAATCGCGGGTGGTAATTAAATAGGGGTGGATTTTTTCCCCCGCCTTTTTGGCGATAAATGAAATTACATCCGAGTCTCCCGGATTTTCCATACCGAGTTTGAGCCCGGCGCTGTCTTTGCCGAAACATATAACGCGATGTTTGCGGGAGTAGACTTCAGGAACGATATGCAGCAGGTCCTGGGGAACCGAAACCTGACTCAAGCGGGCCAACGGGACGGATAGCATGTCCGAAAGGACTTTTCCTAGATCCTCATCCGAAATCAGGTCTTTTTCGATTAATAATTCTCCCAATGGCTCCTTTGTTTTTTGAGCCTGGTCGTAGGCTTTTTCGAGCTTGGCGGTATCTATTACTTCAAGATCCGAAAGAAACTGTTTTAACCGGGGATTGTCATACGGAAGCATAGAGAAAATCTATTTTTTAGGAGCGCCCAAGACTGCATTTATTTTGTCAACAATTTCCGAAATGGCGACATCCGCTTTGACGATATAATCAGCTGCCCCTAATTTTAACCCCCGATCTATATCTTCTTTCTGACCCAGATTGGATGCGATGATCACCGGAACGGATTTCGTATCCTCCAAAATCATCAGGTCAGGGATAAAATCTTTGAGAATATTCAGGGCTTCCTGGCCGTCCGTGGCAAGCCGGACATCAAAACCCAGCTTGGAAAGTTTTAAGCGGTAGGCATTTGCAAGGAATTTATCGTCCTCGGCAATTAGGATTTTTTTCATGAGATTTCCGGTTCCAGCGGGTGATTTATAAAGTCGATGAGCATTTCCACAATTTCATCCAGCCTGTATTCGGCTTTGAGAAGATATTTACGGACACCCAGAGCCAGCATACTGTGAACTTTATCCGAGCTGGCGGAATTGGAGACAACCAGCACCGGAATTTTTGACCAGGCGGGATTTGACTTGAGGTGCTGCATGAATTCCAGACCATTCATATCACGCAGATAATAATCCAGCCAGATGGCATCGGGTACTTCGGTAATACTTTTCAGATAATCCAGAGCCTGGACGCCGGAGATGCAGGATACCGTACGGATATTGTTTAACTGGAGCTTGGTAGTGATGGCCTGAAGAAGCAGTGTTTCGTCTTCGACAACAAGTACGATCGGTGTCTTATCATCAGACATAACTTGAGAATATCACAATTTTATGAAATTGACACCTCACCTTTTTTGGCTTGGGTTCCGGTTAGCGGTAGGGAGAACCAGAAAGTCGCCCCACGGTTTTCCTCGGAGGTAAACCAGATTTTGCCTCCGGAAGATTCCACTATCGCCCTTGCCAGATACAACCCCAGGCCTGTACCGTCCGGTTCGAATTTGACGGCGTTGGAAGCGCGGTAAAACTTCTGAAAGATTTTTTGCTGTTGGTCTTTGGGTATACCGTAACCGGAATCGGTCACCTGGGAAATGATTTCCGTCTCCGATCGCGAGATAAAGATTGAAACTTCGCCGTTTTCCGGTGTGTATTTGATGGCATTTGAGATGAGATTTAAATATACCTGGCTGATCAGCTTGGGGTCGATTTTGATTTTGGGTAAATCCGGATTGACGCTGATGACCAGCTTTTGATGCCTTTCATGGATCTTTTTCTGAAGGTCGGCCGTAACCTGGTTTACCAGTTCTTTAAGATCCGTAGGAACAGGGTCTATGATAATGCGGCCGGATTCGACACGGGTAATATTTAAAAGTCCGTTGACCATGTCTATCAGCCGTTCGTTGGAGTTGTAAATATTGGATACGTACTCGAGCTGGGCGACATTCAGCGGACCGGCGTCACCATTTGAAAGCATTTCCGCAAACCATTTAATGGCGGACAACGGAGTACGCAGCTGGTGGGAAGCCAGGGAGACAAATTCGCTTTTGGCCTTGTCCACATCCTTTTCGTGGGTGATGTCGCGGAAAACTGCGATAACACCAATAGTCTTTCCTCCCAGAATCACAGGGGCGGCAGTAGTGGCTACAGGGAAGACGGATTTGTCCCGGCGGACATAATAATATTTGGCGTTGGATATGGTTTTCCCTTCCAGAAATACCCGTTGAGTAGCCCTTTTTTCCGACGGTATGGGGGCTCCCATTTCATCCAGCAAAGGCGCTATTTCATACCACTTACGGCCGACTATTTCTGACATTTTCCAACCAACCATGTTTTCGGCAGCCTGATTTATCAGCTCTATATTGCCGTTTTTGTCCGTGACTACGATCCCCTCTCCGATGGAATTGAGAAGCGCCTGGTCTTTGGCTTCCTTCCTTTTTTCCTCATCGATAATACCAGACATTTTGAATGTCTGGTCCCGGTATTTTTTGTCGAGTGTGGAAATTTTTGAAGATATGGACCATGAGGTGAGAGGGACGATTACCGCGGTCAGGCATAAAGACACCAGTCCGGAAAAAACCAGGTATTGATTTAATTGTTCATTGATCCGGGTCAGCCGGGGGAGGTTTTGGTAAGCATCCGGTCTTGAAATAAGGTCCGTTTCCTGGCGGACGTGGAAGTAAATTGAAAGAACAAAAAGCAACGTGGGAATGAAGGCAACCGCTGCCAAGGCCAGGAACAGCTGGTTTTTGATGGGCATTGGAATAATGATAAGTTATTTTCGGGATAAAAAAAACACACGCGGCTTTTTTGGGAACCGCATGTATTTTCCTCCGGCGGGTCTATTAAGAAAACGTTTCAGCCGCAGCTTTGGCGCATTGTTCGTCCTGGGAAGTGTCGTTTGAACCACCTACACCTATCCCTCCGATACATTTACCGCTATGCATGATCGGCATCCCGCCGGAAATGGTAGTAAACCTGCCTCCGGCTAGATCTTCAACGCCATAATACGGCTTACCGGGAACAGCATAAGGTTCCATGGCGGATGTGGGCATACCCAAAGTGCCGGCAGTATAGGCTTTGGCGATAGCAAAAGCGGGACTGACGGTAAAGGCACCGTCCATACGAGACATAGCTATGGGGGTACCGTGTTCATCTACAACGTAGGTAGTGACTTTAATTCCCAATTCATCAGCTTTTTTTTCCGACGCTTCCAGAGCTTGTTTGGCTTTGTCTAGAGTTAGCATTTTTCACCTCCTT
>Ga0075752_155_pt1 | contig 5400 bp, 8 predicted proteins | sample RifGroB1_FD_67819 | JGI IMG/M metagenome (GOLD analysis project Ga0075752, IMG submission 67819) | Microgenomates (Amesbacteria) bacterium GW2011_GWB1_48_13
CAGAAGCAGGAATATAGCTTATAATATGTATCGATGCAAGAAAATATGCCGGTGGTAAGGGTAAAAAATCTACCAGAGGAAAAGCAATGTTTAAAATTCCCGGGATATGAGTGCGACTGCAAGTGGGCAGATCCGGAAAAAAGGCGCCAGGAACTCAGAAAGTTAAGGCAGAAACATGGAGCATATTCGTTTTTAAACCTACTGGATACCGGCGTGGCGCAAGCCCATGAAGCCGAACGGCAGGCTCTTTGCGAGGGAACACCGCCCCGACTTTGGGACAGGATCAGGGAAAAGTTGAGATTCAGAATAATATAATATGACAGAAAAAATAAAGCTGCTGCTGGCGGAAGATGAACTGGTTGATGCTGATATTTATACTGAAAAATTCAACATGAAAGGATTCATTTGCCGGACAGCAACTAACGTGTTTGCAGCCGTGAAGACCGTTGAGGACGGTTTCAGCCCCGAGGTGGCTATAATCGACGCGCTGCTGCCGGAAGGAGGGACGAGGATGATCGAGACGGAAAGTTACGGTTTAGCAGGGGGGCTTCTGGTATGTAACTGGCTTTTAAAAAATTATTCGTCACGGTGCAGGACAATAATGTGGTGCGGACTGGGTGGTTTCCGATGGCAAGCACAACGGGCTGGTGCGTGGGCATATGTGGTAAAACCAACCCACCTAGAGTACATTCCCGAATTATGGGAAGCGATCAACCGCGGAGCTTTATTACCTTCGGAAATGGGTAAACCGACCAGGAAATTTAGCAGGAAGGACGAAAAACTGCCGGATTGAATAAGCATTGTTTTCAGACCATTGTAACAGTCGACCAATTTCGGAGACTTCGTTTTTTGATATAATATATTTATGGATACTGTTGATCTCTCCAAAGGCAATGAAACCCTGAAAGAATGGTGGAAAAGCCCTCTGCCGGGGGAAGCAGTATTAAAATCGAAGAGCAAACTGCCTAAATTCGTCCCCGATGAAGAACCGACAAAGCCCTGGGATGTGATAACGGTCAGAAGCAGAAAAACCGATGAAGTATTGGCTGTGGCTTCCTTCGCACATTTAAACAACCCGGAGGAGCCTCTGGATCTGAATAGTATGAAATCGGCCATTGCCCGAGAAATGCAAAGAAGGGGTTTGGATGAGGAATATTTTGTAAGAGAAGCAACGGTTGACGAAAAGGATCTGAGTAAAAACGGTAAATATGCCGTTGTGGATACGCTGGAAGAACAATTGACCGGAGGCAAATCATTTTTTTCGTACACGAGTATTGAAGAAGACCCGGATTATTAGAAGGAATTGATCAAAGTATTTTCTTCAAATCCGACAGTGAAGAGATGGTTTGAGAGGCATAATTTTCAATTTTGGAGCCTTTGAAGGTAAAATTTTGGAGCCTTTGAAGGTAATGCCGTTTCCCGTGGCGGCAAAGATCTTCAGGTCGTTGTAACCGTCACCGACACAAACGCAGTCGGAAATACCGATCCCCAATTCCGTGCAGAATTTTTTGAGCAAAAATAGCTTGAACTGCGCATCCTCCCCCCAGCAGATAATACGGCGGAAATGTCCCGCTGCGTCAAAATCAAGAGTATTGTTTGCCCCGTGATAATCAATATTCAGTTCGGAAGCGACTTTTGCCACCAGCAAATCCACCGATCCGCTGACTATCGCGATCTTGTAACTTTTGCCATGCAGGTATTTAACTAATTCTTCCGCTCCCGGACGGAAAGTATATCTGCTGATAACTTTTAATACTTCTGCTTTGCTCAAGCGATTTCTCGATAGATATATCCGACTCAGGCAATTTTGCCCTTCTTCGTAGGTAATAATCCCCTCTTCGAACCATTTCAGAAAAAGCGTGTCTTCTTCGGGAGTAACTCCCATGGCCAGATTTAGGTCGTACCAGGTATTTTCGGCAATCAAAGTCTGATTGAGGTCGAAACATACAAGTTTGGGCTTTGCAGCGGTCATAGATGCATTTTACCAGAAGATATTAAATTCAGGTAAAATATATGAATGACTCTGGACATATTGACGCTTTTCCCGGAAATGTTTGCCGGCCCGTTTGAGTACTCCATAGTAAAAAGGGCTTCTGAAAACGGCCTGGTAAAAATCAACCTGCATGACCTGAGGCAATGGGCGACTGATAAATATAAATCTGTAGATGACAGACCGTATGGGGGAGGAGCGGGGATGGTGATGAGGGTGGATATTATTGATGCCGCAGTGGCAGCACTGAAATCCCAATTTTCAAAAGTAGTATTAATGGATGCGGGGGGGGAGAGATATACACAAAAAAAGGCCGAAGAACTGGCAAGGGTTGAACAACTGATCATTATCTGCGGACATTATGAAGGGGTAGACCATCGGGTGCATGAGCATATCGCGGAAGAGGTGATATCCGTGGGCGACTATGTGCTTTCAGGCGGGGAAATCCCGGCGATGATCATTGCAGATTCGGTGATCAGACTGCTGCCGGAAGTATTAGGGAATCCCAAATCTCTGGAAGAGGAATCTTTTCATGAAAGTTTAATGTTAAATGATCAATGCTCAATCAGGACAGAGTATCCGCAGTATACCCGGCCGGAGGAATACAAGGGTTGGAGGGTGCCGGAAGTGCTGCTTTCCGGAAACCACAAACAAATTCAGGAGTGGAGAAAGAGCAAATAATCAGGCCCGGTGCTTTTTGGCCCAGAAGGCGTTGGCGTTGAAGAGAGTTTCGAACTTACCGGCGTCGGTCCAAAACCCTTTTAATATTTGCCATTTCAATTCATCTTTTTCCAGATAGGCGTTATTAACGTCAGTTATTTCCAACTCTCCCCTGTCCGATGGTTTGAGCGATCTGATAATATCGAAAACATGATGATCATACAAATATAACCCGGTAACGGCATATGAGGATTTTGATTTTCGGGGTTTTTCTACAATTTTTATAAGATTACGGTTTTTAAAAACAGGGACACCATACCGTTGGGGATCCGGTACCTTTTTTAAGAAAACCAAAGCCCCTGATTTGAACGATTTTACAGCCGGAGAAATATCGGCATCCGTAGTATTATCTCCCAATATAACGGCGACAGGGCCGTCAACACAAAAGTCCGCAGCCAGATCCAGAGCCTGGGCGATACCTCCTTCTTTTTCCTGATAAGCGTATTCCAAGTGAGTAATTCCCAATTCCTTTCCGTTTTTCAAGACGCGCATAAAATGCCCGGCGTGCGGTCCACCTGTAACTATTAATATTTCGGTAATGCCGGCGTTTACCAGCGTCCGGATGGGGTAAAACACCATCGGCCGGTCGAAAACCGGCAAAAGATGTTTGTTGGTGGCGTAAGTTAAAGGATACAGTCTGGTACCCAAACCTCCGGCTAAAATGACTCCTTTCATAGCGGAAAACGGTTGACGAGCTGATATGTGGAGCCGGCGCGGGATATCAGACTGCGGTATAAATCCAAAGAATTGACAGTGAATGCATCAGGTGGCGAAAACTGATAGCCGTCCAGCCTGTCCAAAAACTTTTTTGTCAGAGCAGGATCGGCTTTTTTTAACCTGCCCACTGTAATATGCGGCAAAAACCGCTTTCTTTGGGGAAAACCCATCTCAGTCAGTTCCCGATACAACTGTGAATAAAGCCCTTTGAGGGCAGTTATATCACCAGCCAATCCCAGATAGATTAGGGAAGGTTCATGTTTCTGGTAAAGTGTCTCCAAAAATAATGGGGAAATTTCCAGAGGAGTTGTCCGCGATGAGACACGTCGTAAAAGGGCATTGATATGGCTCATCTGCTCATCGCTGACCCTGGCTAAAAAGCTGAGCGTCAAGTGGAGTTTTTCCGGTTCCTCCCAGCGGACAGGCAAACCCAGGTTGTCCAAATCCAGCTGCAGGGCGGAAACCCGGACTTTGAAGCTTTGGGGAGGAGTGATGGCGATAAACAGTCGGTGTTTCAAGTGCGCATGAGAACAGAACCAAATATGAGCACCCCGATCAGGGCAAAAAGAAGATACTCCAACACAATCTTAATATGCAAGTCTCCGTGCTGGTGATGATGTAGGACACCCCAGACGACATAAGACAGCGCCATACTGACCAAAATAAACAACTGCAGTGCAGGCTGATAGCTGAACCAGAAAATACCCCACAATCCGACCAGCTGGATGCAAAGCAGGGTAAAGTAATGTAGGGGATGGCGGGAAAAATCCTTCTCAAATACTATTTTACTCATATACGTTTAATGTCTAATGTTTAATGATAATATATTATTTTTATAATATTTGGCCGCGAAGCAAAGTGCCGACGGCAATAATTAACACTATTAGAAATATCAGATGGGCAAAACTTTTACTGGTCCAGCGAACTATGTGATGTTTTCTGACAAGCAATATATCGGCGGCCAAGACGGCGGCCAAGACACCCAGGAGTCCCAGGGAGAAGTACCGTGAATAATCAAACGGAGAGGGGGGGGAGGTTTGGGAAACGGCTGCTGCCATATAGATTTCCGGTGTGGGAGTAGGGTATGGGGATGGCGCCGGTGTGGGCGCAGAGGAGGTTTGAGCAGCCTGGACAGAAAAAGAGGCAGTCCTGCCGGATGGGGCGGACGCGGATAACCTGGTGCCGAACATCTGAACTACCAAGGTTGTTTCCCTTCCGTCCAGACTTCCGTCCACTACAGCAATACCAATATCCCTGTATTTGGGGTTGAGGATGTTTTCCCGGTGGGAAGGGGAATTCATCCAGGCGTTTACCACGCCGCCGGGGTCGGAAAAATCCCGGGCCAGGTTCTCTCCGGCATAACGGTAGGTATATCCGGCATCGGTTACAAACGCCCAAGGCTGGGTACCGACGGGAGAAACGTGAGCCCAGTAGTTGCGGACTATCATGTCTGAGGCCTTGCCTGCGGCGGCTTGATTTAACTGGGAATCCATATTTAAGGCAGCCAACCCTCCGGCCTGGCGTTTTTCATTTGTCAGCCGGATAATCTCCGCGGGTTGAATCCGGGAAGCATATCCCAAAATGGAAGGATGTTCCCGGGAAACCAACCCCAAACCAGACTATGTAGACCAGTATGGCCAGAGAGATGCCGGAAGGATGAAGAATTTTGGCCCGGTGATTATTTGTATGGTGCGGCAAAAATAAATGCCGGAAAAGGGACATATATTTCATTATTACTTTCAATTGCGCAACAGTCAAACACGATTTGTATATTTTTCTTACACGATTATTAAAGTTTCCCTACATTGAGATTAACAACAAGTTTCACATTGTCTAATGTATAGAAAGGAGGTGATAAATCATGAAACAATTAATAATAAGGATAAGCGGGGGACTGGCTACTGCAGGTATGCTGACCGTATTTATGGCGACAAATGCATATGCAGCTGAGATATCTAATAATGGTGCCGGAT
>Ga0075752_151_pt1 | contig 5357 bp, 6 predicted proteins | sample RifGroB1_FD_67819 | JGI IMG/M metagenome (GOLD analysis project Ga0075752, IMG submission 67819) | Microgenomates (Amesbacteria) bacterium GW2011_GWB1_48_13
TTTTACAAGGCGTTTAACCTGAGGGCGCCGGGAGCACTGGCCCTTAAAAGTCAGCTGTTTAATATAGAGAAAAAGTAAGGTTTATTATAGGGTGGTATAATTTGGGGGATGGGTAGTGAAGATTTGAGAAAGTTGGGAAGGGAATTACAACAAGCTCATGAAGTTGCCAGACAACGGGAGATTCGTTTGGAATTAGAAAGACGTCAGGAGGAAAAGAGGAGGATTGAGGAGGAAAAAAAAGAGAAACAAAGAGTTAAGGAAAATATTCGGTTGATTAAGTCGGAACTTTTAGGCTTTATGGGAGAAGTTAACCATGAAACGTTTCAAGGGCGAGGGAGAGTAAGCGGTTGGTTACTATATGATAAACGATGGAGTAGGTATTACCCTGGAGGCACAAGTTTGGATGGGCCTTACGACGCTTCAACGGTCTACTATAATCAAAAGTGGGAAGAATTAAAGTTAGTGGGAATTAAGGGTTATGAGTATGGGTATAATATTGTTTATGGTAAAGTTTGGGGTAAAGTAGGCTTCAGGCAGTTGAGATATGCTGATAATGTTCTTGCACTATATGGATCGAGTTTTAGTTTTTCTGAATATTTAAACGGAAACGGGCAGGAAATTGTAAAAAAAGCCAAGCAGGATCTGATTGATGCTATAAAAATTACGACAGAGAGATGGTCTCGTTAATGATAAGATCGCAGATGAGTTAATAAGCCCGATTAAGACTGATATAATTGGGGTATGCCGGAGGTGTATAAATCCAGCGGGGGAGGCCAGCCTGCGCCAAAAACAAACCAGGTACAGGAACCAGTAGCCGAACAAGCACTACAAGCACAGTCAGTAGAGATGACACCGGCGCAGGAGGCAAGACAGGTAATTGAGGATGTTTTAAGGAAAACGGGGGAGCACAAAAGGCAGGCAATGGCGGGGGCGTATATCGTGAAGCCGGAGAAGAGATTTGTAAACGAGCAGGAAGATGAAGAAGTGGTGCTGCTTTTGCGTGCGCATCCGATCACCAATATCAAATGGATAATGACTGCCGCCGGGTGTTTTGGAAGTTACGGGGGCGTTTGCCATGGTACCGGGAAACCTTTTTTTTGCAGGCAAACTGATGTGGTACCTGGTAACTTTGGGGTTTGCTTTTGAGAAGTTTTTAAACTGGTATTATTCGGTGTTTATTATTACCAACGAGCGGATGGTGGATATCGACTTTGTCAATCTGCTATACCGGGTGGTGTCTTACGCAAACCTAAACCACATTGAAGAGCCGACGATGGCTGTGGGGGGAATACTGCGGTCGATGTTTCGCTACGGCGATGTGCATGTGTCCACTGCGGCGGAAAAGTCTACGCTGGAGGCTTTGGCTGTCCCTTACCCCGACAAAGTAGTCAATATTATTTCCCAATTGTCCGAAGAGCTGGAAAAAAGGAGGGAGCGGGGTGAATAACGAATTAATCGGAGTGCAATTACTTAAAAGCTTTATGGGGGTAAGCCCCTGGATGGTAGTGAAAGCGTTTATGATCGTAGGGTTGATACTCTACATGGTGTTTGCCCTGGTAATAGTAAAACAGGTGGGGATTATGACCGAGTCGGTGGAGGCCGACGCCAACGGAGTGGTTAAACTGCTGGCATGGGCGCATCTATTGATGACTATCGGGGTGATAGTCTTGCTGATTTTGATATGAAGCTGGGACAAGCTGTGGTATTCTTGATTCAGGGAGGAGGCAGACAAAACACGAAGGGAGAAAACTCTGATTTATGTTTACGGCACAGACAGGTAAAATTATCGGCATACCGGGAAAACAGCGAGGTCTGGTGCACGAGTTTGCCGTGGACGATGAAGAGAGACTGAAACAAAAGGGTAAACTAATAGTTGCAGCAAGCCTGGGCGGGGAAGGGGTGGCAGCAGCGGAAGCAGGCCGGGAGCTTCTGACCAGAATTTACGAGTTGTATTACGGCCGGGAGGGAGAAATTTTGGCCGGATTGAAATCAGCAGTAGAGAATACAGCGCAGGAGACGGGTGACGCAGAAATCGGGGCGGGGGTAGTGGCGGGTGAAGCAATATATCTGGCAATTACCAACGGGATGGGAATATGGGTAAGCCTGGGAGCCAACGGCGGGTGGATACAAAAACCGTGGGGCACAGATGGAGAGAGAGGCGTCAAAAGTTTCAGCGCTTGGGCCAGGGAGGGGCAGATGATTGTCCTGGGCAACAGTTTTTTCTGGGAAAATCTGCCGGAGGGGGTTTTGAAGGCAGCGGTGGAAAGCGGAGCCGGGGATACGCAGGCGATTGCGGAAACACTGGGAGCAGTGGAAAGAGGGGGAGGCAAAGGTGGGGAAGCGGGAGCAATTATTAGAATTTATAATTTGAAATCCTTTACCGACGTCGGGGAAAAAGCGGGGGAAGAAATGAAGGCGCAACCGGTGGAACAGAAAAGAAAAATTATTATCAGGGGAAGGGAAACAGCAGCAGACAGGATCGGCAGCTGGGCCGGACGGATAAAACAAAGGATCATCCCCGGGTCGAGAACGATTTATGTGGGGCAGGCAGAGAAAACATCCGGAAGAAAAAAAGCTGCTGCTGCGGGAATTGTATTTCTGGTACTGACCCTGATATTGGGGGCGGCGGGCAAATGGAGAAGTGAAAAAATAGAAGCCAGGCAGAGTGAAACCGGCCAAAAAATCGAAGCCGTAATAACAAAGTTTAATGAAGCGAAAGCCCTGGTAGGACTGAACGACACCAGAAGCAGGCAAATTCTGACAGAGTTGAAGGGGGACCTGGAAATGCTGGCGGGAAAAGGGGTAAAAGACTCCCGAATCGCGGCTGTGGGAGAAGAATATTCCCGGGTGCTGGGGGCGGCATCCGGAGTAATACAAGTTAATTTGCGGGAAGTGACAGACTTGTCGCTGTTACGTGCAGAGATGACCGGAAAGAAAATCGAATTCAGCGAAGGCAAACTACTGATATTGGATGACAAACAAGAAAGACTGGCGGAGATAAATCCCGTTTCAGGTGCAGGAAAGATAGTCGGCGGAAGCGAGCAGCTCGGAGGCGGCAAACTGCTGGCGGCGTACCCCGGAAGAGGAGCGGTGTGGGCTCAAGACAAGGGAATAATCGAATGTTCAATGACCAGTGTTCAATGTTCAACAAAAATAGAAAAAGATGGGGAGTGGGGGGAAGTGCATGATATGGAGATGTTCGGGGGCAACATATATCTGCTGGCGGAAAAGGACGGGGTCAACAAGATATGGAGATATCCCGCGGCGGGAGAGGGTTACGGGATGAAACAGGATTGGATAGAAGAGGACAGTTTGAGCCTAAGTTCCGGCCTGGGCAACATGGCGATAGATGGGAGCATATGGGGAATCGGTAAGGGTAACCTGGCGAAGTTTACCCAAGGAGCGGGAGAGACGGTAATGGTAACCGGACTGGAGGCGGAGTGGGGAGAGAGAGCAGTTCTGGAAACAAACGAAGAGACAGAAAAACTGTATATCCTGGATCAGGATAACGGCCGGATCATTATCCTTAAAAAGAACGGTGAATACGAAAAACAGCTGGAGGCCGAAGAATTCAGGAACGCCATTGATATTGCCCTCGACTTTGAAAAGGGAAAAATATACGTGACGGGAGGAAGTAAAATATTTGAGATATCCATATGAAAGTAATTAATAAAAAAGCACAGTTTGATTATGAACTTTCCGACAGAGTAGAGGCGGGAGTGGTGCTCACAGGGGCTGAGGCCAAAGCGGCACGGGCGGGACATGTCAAATTGGACGGAGCGCATATTAAAATAGATGCAAAAACCGAAGCATATGTGGTGAACATGCATATATTCCCTTATAAGTTCGCATCGGACGAGGGATACGAACCTGACAGGTCAAGAAAGCTGCTCATTCACATGGAAGAGCTGACCATACTCCTGAGCAAGATGAAACAGGGGAGGATGACCTTGGTACCGACCGCTCTATATACCCGAGGACCAAGGGTTAAGCTTGAAATAGCGCTAGCCCGAGGAAAACGGAAGTACGAGAAGAGAGAAAAAGTCCAAAAGAGGGATGAAGCCAGGGATACGGAAAGGGAATGGAAGAATAAAAGGTAAAAGGTTAGACCAGACGTTTGTTACGAAAGGCAAAACCAGAATAAGTTTTTAGGTATTTTTCAAAATCCAAGGCTTTCTTTTTGGAAACAAATGCCGAGTAATATATGAGTTTAACAGGCCTAGAGTTTCTTGTTTGGGCCACAAGTCCTTTTTGGTGTTCTTCTATACGGTGTTTAAGATCAGAAGAGAAACCGGTGTAATAAGTATTATTTGATAGTAACAGAATATAAGAATAATACACAGAAATAGTATAAAGTACGCCCCACTTCGCCTGAAGGCTTCGTTTGGGACACTCTTCGCTTACTCTACCCGGAAGATTATTTGCGTGAAATGTGGCTGTGCCACTTCGTAGCCCCTACGTATGAAGTAGGGGCGAAGAGTGGAGATGGAGGGAGTTGAACCCTCATCTGAATTGGTTTTGGAATCCGGTTGGTTACAAGCTTTACCCCGCCTTGCGGCGAGGGGGGTCGATTAATTTAATCTTTTCCACAGCTGCGGGCTTAATCGGGGGCACCATCAGGCTGGGAGCACTCCGAGGGTATTCGCCTCAAATTGTTTCGGAGAGACAAAGTGAGACGCCTTTCGTCCCGGCTTAAGCGTTATAGGCGTATACGGGGCGAACGGACATGAAGGGGTTTATCTTTGCGAGAAAACCCTCCATGCGTGTCTTCATAGTGTTGACACTTAGGATTTGAACCTGTTTTACGAGTGGTGTTCAAACTCGGCTTGCCGAATTTTCAAGGTACCAGTTCATCGATTCCCGGCATCCCCAAGGAACGGGTCTGATTATAGTATTTTAGGGCTGAAAAGTCCAGTTTTTAAGGATACGGCCCGATTTAACCATGGAAGGGTTAAAATTGCATAAAGACGCATGTAATTAATGCGTAAATTCATCCTGGGGATTTGTAAGAATGACAGTCTCAAATTGGTTTCTGGATATGCTGTTTCCAAAGCACTGTGCGGGGTGCGGCAAGGGCGGGGGTTATGTGTGTGAAGAATGTGAGATAGGCATGTGGGAGGAGGAGCAGATCTGTCCGGGATGCGTCCGGGCCAGCAGATATGGCCTGAAGCATGTGTATTGTACGGAGAAAAGCCCTTTGACCGGTGTGACTTGCCTTTGGGCGTATGAAGGCATAGCCCGGAAACTGATTGCTTCAGGTAAGTATAAATTTTACTATGATTATTTGAGGGAATTAACGATTAACAGCTGCCCAATTACAGTGAGACCGGAATTTACCCAATTCAGAGAATTTATCT
>Ga0075752_156_pt1 | contig 5242 bp, 7 predicted proteins | sample RifGroB1_FD_67819 | JGI IMG/M metagenome (GOLD analysis project Ga0075752, IMG submission 67819) | Microgenomates (Amesbacteria) bacterium GW2011_GWB1_48_13
AATTAAATATTTGTTTAATTTTGCATAATAAGGTATAGTCTTTACGCTAAGAAGTAATGCCTGCGGGACCGCAAAAAAATAAATTTATGACTAGCTCTTCTCTGAACACCTGCATTCGTTGTGGCAAAACAAGAATCATTTCCAAAACATGGACCGAAGATGTGGAAATGTTTTTCGGCAAAAGTACTGTCATCCATACGGAGACTGTTTGCCCGGATCCGGACTGCCAAAAACTGGTCAATGAGAGGCTTCAGGTTCAGAGGGAAAAGACGGAGTCTATCCGTCTTGCCAAGGAAGAAAGAATTTCCCGCATCAAAAACGCGCGTAAACTACGCACTCAGGCAGTCAAAAGGTAATTAGCCGGCATGTCTGCTTTCAGGGATCGTGTACTTCAAATAGTTTCCCTTATTCCTCCCGGCCGGGTGGCTGCGTATGGCCAGGTTGCTCTTTATGCCGGTTTTCCCCGGGGTGCCCGCAATGTTGGATGGATTCTCCACTCCTCGGAAGGTTTAGTCGGTCCGGATTTTCCCTGGTGGCGGGTGGTGAACAACCGCGGCCGTATTACCATCAAAGGTTCCCTGTTTTTTTCTCCTCACGATCAAGCCGATCTGCTTCGCCGCGAAGGCATCCTTGTGAGTGAAGATTTAAAATTAGATATCGAAGCCTTCCGCTGGCGGCCTCCGTCTACTTTATCATTCGGTTCCGGCCCCATCCGTACCCCTTCCAAAAATTAATTATCATCTGGTCAATTCTTTTTATCCCTTCCATAATCATATTCGTGGGTTTATCCGGTTGGATTGGTTTTTTTGTTAAATCTACCGTTGTCCCCAGTACAGGTGGCTTATCTTCGAAAAAGACCAATTGGGTGGCTGTACTTTCACCCAGCACATTGTCGTCCCTGACCAGTTTTTTCTGCTCTTCCGCCTCCAGGGCAGTAATCTCTTCGGCCAGTATCAGGTAGCTCATGGTCGGCAGGTCTTTGAGGATATTGCTGCCCCTGCCGTCATTTGCCAGCACCATGGAGGTCGGCAGAAACTCAATTTTGACAAGCCCCGGACTTTTACTCTTAAAAAACACTGTCCCGAATACGCCGTAGTTTTCAAGAAACCCGGGATTGGGTAGCCCGCCCGTCAGTCGGGCATATCCTGCCTCGTTATTTACTTCTTTTTGGATAAACACGTTGGCAAAAGAGTCTTTTGTGGAAATATCTTGTATTTCCAGCCTTTGCGGATTAAATCCGATATCCGCCTGCACCGCGTTTATGGGATTATTGTTATTGGTTATTTCGATTTTGATCGGGAATATTTCCCCCAGCCGGAATTGCCCTCTGGACGGTATGACAAACGAAGCCGTCTTGGTTGCCGGAAAAAGACCGGTGCGTTGGAGTACCCGGTTTTCGGTGTATACCACTCCCAGGCTCACAAACGAAAAAACCAGCATTACCATCGAGTTAGCCAGAGCGGAGGCCAGGGTTTTTGGAGTCAAACCGTCAACTTTATTTATCTTCCGCCGGCAGAAAGGGCAGATGCTTCCGTCTTCCTGTGCCCGGCAAAGGAAACACACCGTCAGTTTGGGCGCAAAGATCCACCACAGCGGAAAAGCTGCTGCCATAAAAACTCCCAGGAGGGCAAAAATGTGTACCAGCATCCATGAACCAACCAGGAATAATACGCCCGACCCGATAGTTTTCAGCCATTGCATTACTGGGTTATCTTTCCACATAAAACATAAGGATAGAAAAATCCTTCAAATCACACCGTTTATCATTATTCATATCACAATTCTCAATCTCCTGCATATTTCTCCACTCTTCCACCCACATGGCCACCACGGTCGGTAGATCTTCATATAAGATACGGCCGATCCCCCGCAGGTCAAATAGTCTCAAAGGTGAGGGGAGTTTCGGTTCAATAGGAGATTCGGGAGAGGGGACAACTGTTGGTGTCGCCGTGGCCGTGGTGGTGCCGGAAGAAGCGCTCAAACCGGCTTCTGCAATGATCGGGCCGGAGGTCGGTGTGGGAGTTACGGTCGGCGTTGGCGTTATAGTGGATGTGGGTGTCGCGCTTGGTGTTGGTGTAGGTGAGGGGCTTATGCAAAGATCTGTTTCAAAATCGCACGCAATTGTACAGCTCAGAGTCCCGCCCGCATATCCCAGGTCCTCACACGACTGCCCCTTCAAATCTGTCCCGTCGCAGTCTTCTCCCCCTTCCCCGATTTCATTGCCGCACACGCTCAGTTGGACGGTCAGATTTACCTGTTGGGATTCTGTTTGTCCTTGTACTTGATTAAAAGTCCCCGCCGTGGTTAGGATTAATACCGCCGCCAGACTTATTGCTATTTGCTTTTTCAATTTCATTCATTCGGTCTTGTTCTTTTCCTGTTAACTTCGACGTGGAAATACTTCTTAAATGCCGCATATAGTCCTACCGCTAAGGCCAACTTAAAAATCCTGTCTGGCCACGGGGCGTTGACCTTCCAGAAAGTTACTATCTTGTAATAAGCGGCAGTAAACACGTTGGCCGGCTCGACTGAAAAATACAGTTTTGTGGCCGCTGCTATACCTATCGAAGTAAGTCCTTTTTCCACTGTTTTCGCCGGATGCGCTTCCAGGTACGCAAAATAATCTCCCGGCTGTACTCTAAGTGGCAGTTTAACTCTCATTTCCACTTTACGTACCTCGCCCGGTTTCAGGTTAAATTTTGCTGGGGAGAAGGTAAACCATTCCTGCCCCGGTTTTTTCTCAGGCTGGTCCTGGTGATAGGCGATTGACATGCTGTATTCGGCTTCCTCATCCCCCGTATTCAGGACGTCAATGGACGGCAGTTCGTAAATCATACCGGGTTTAAGTTTCTCCTCCACCTCAATTTGCCCCGAACCCACACCCACCCCGATTTTGGAAAAAATTATCCCGGGTACCGCCAGGCTGAAGATAAACATTAGTACTGCCGCGGTTTTCTTCACTTGCTTAATTCTAAAACCTCTCTGCAAAAATGCAACTCAATCCGGGCGTCAGGTAGCCGCTGCCGCCTGTACTGTGACGGTTATTGTTTGCTGGGTATAGCTGGATGAACTGCTGGGTGTTCCCACCCTCAAATCAAAATTTTGTGTAGAAGTAGAAGTTATATCACTTGCCAGCGTGGCGTATGAAGGGTCAATTCCCACATTGGTCCAGGTGGGGGCCCCGTCGCAGTCGGTGATACAAAACTGCAGGGTATACTGATTTGCTGCCGGTGTGGCCACCAGAGTCCATGCCGTTGTGGTGGTTGCTTTGATGTTAAAGTCCTCGTCCACGTTGCCATCGTTTTGGGCTGTTTCAGTATCGTTCACTCCGGAAGCCGTCGTATCGGCATGGCTTGAAAGGTTAATTGTTCCGAAACTTACCGAGCCGTCTGACGTCAAGGCCACGGAAATGTTTTTAGCTGTTACGTAAGCAGTAACTGTAGCCGTTTCCGAAGTCGCCTTTGCCGCGTCCGAAACCACAAACATCAAAGCATATACAAAATAAAATATCTTGTCAAGTTATATTGCATTTATGGCTGCTGTTCGGCCTGGATGGTGATAGTTATGGTTTTCTGTGCCGCATCACTGGAGGACGAAGGAGCTGTCAGTTCCAGGTCAAAGTTCTGGCTGCTGGTGGAAGTGATGTTTTGCGCCAGAGTCTGGTAGGAGTCGGCGGTGGTCAGGGTTGTCCAGTCTGTCCCGTTTATGGAATACCTCATTTTAAAGACATTGGTGCTCACCGGGTCGCCCAGCGTCCAGGCGGTACCTCCCGTCGCGTTGCTGGCCTTGATATTAAATTTTTCCGTCACATTGCCGTCGTTTTGCGCCGTCTGCGTATCGGTCAGGGTCAGCGTGGTCTTGCTCTCCGAACTCCCCAGCAAACCGTATTGGATTTCTCCGTCCGAAGTCAGGGTGACGGATATGATGGATGCAGCATCGGTAGTCGTCTCGTTTTCTCCCGAATACGGCGAATCTCCGGAGGAATTATTTGCACGTACCCGGTAACGGTACGTAGTGCTGGCCGAAAGCGGCGAATCATCATAGTATGCATTTGTCACTCCGGATGCGATTTGGGAAAAATCGCTGCATAGTGTCCCACGATTCCGCCGATTTTGGTGACTCGTCGCTGGCCGTATCCACATCCGTCACAGCGTAATAATAGGTGGTATTCCCGGTGGTGGCCGAATCGGTATACGAATTGGTAGTGCCATTGGACAGGAAGGTGCTTACCGGCGATCCCGTGTCCCGGTAAACCTTATATGGCGTAGTTGCGTGCAGCCCGTTAGCCCCCGTCCCTGCCGTGCTGGCCGTCCACGTAAGCGACGCATTGGTTGTCCCGCCTGCGGCACTCGCGCTCAGTCCCGTCGGCGCCAGGTTCACCGCCACGTTGTCCACACCAACGGTGATAGCTGTATTTGAATTGGCTTTTGTTTTAGCCTGGAGAGTAACTCTGATGATATAGGTTGTTCCGCCGGTTAGTGAAACATCGCCTCCAAAACTACGTGTCGTCCAGGCTGTGTTTGCACTGAAAGTAATACAGTCTAAATTAGCAATAAAAGACGTATTATCAGAGTTATATATATCCAATCTCACCCAGCCGGAACCCCAGGCGGAGGAAGTAGCATAATAACTGAATTTTCCTTTTGTCTTTACGGTTCCGCTTCCCGGCGCGGTAATTGACTGATAAATAAAACCGCGATAATCCACATTCTTTACTGCTGGGGTTGTCGCTTCAAATGCGGTCTGACTGCTCAGACTGCTGTTGTATTGAAAGGTTGCCATAGAGTTGGTTGTCGAACTACCGGTCGCACTGCAACTTGGAGAAGCGTCAGTTCCTGAACCGTTAGTCGAAGTCCATCCTGTGGCGTTTCCGTTAAAATCCCAATTATTTACTTTATTCAACGCATAGGCGTTCTGGGCTTGTAAAAATAACAGGGATACAATTACCGCTCCAATTGCTAACTTTCTTCTCATTCTGCAAAAATTATAACCCGGCCTTGTTTACTTTTCTTCTTCCTCAGCCGCTTGGGCATCTGCTTTTGTCGCATGCACGGTTTCCGCCGGGTGGTTGGGCGGACTGTAGATGGTATATAGTTTCAGCGGTTCGTCGGTCGAAGTGTTTATGATATTGTGCTTCACTCCCGCCGGCACGATCACCACGTCATCTTCACCCACCCTTATCTCTTCGTCTCCCATTATCACCTTGCCTTCTCCGTCCTCAAACCGGAAAAACTGGTCCAGG